>Ga0256407_10005412_pt1 | contig 20500 bp, 20 predicted proteins | sample RumenRJG_04DNA_FD_193489 | JGI IMG/M metagenome (GOLD analysis project Ga0256407, IMG submission 193489) | Bovine rumen microbial communities from Lethbridge, Alberta, Canada - RJG_04 | ecosystem: Host-associated > Mammals > Digestive system > Stomach > Rumen | place: Canada: Alberta... | reverse complement strand
TACCAAACGGTCGTAACGGGCTCCCTGACCTCTATAATAGACCAAAACACTATACTCGTTTTCTGTCTGGTAGAAATCACCCTCTGTCCGAGCCGTTGAACCGTCTTCCTGTCTGTACTGATAGCTGTAGTAGCCCTGTTTCAGCAATAAGCCGACGTGATACTGCTTATGGAGCTCGTCATACTCCATCTTACAGTCAGGGTGAAATGATTCGCCTGTCCAAAGTCCGCAGACATAAACATCTCCACCCGGAAGTCTGGGAGTTTGCAGGAAGAAATGCACCACCACATACTCGGCAGTAATGTCATCATCTATATCGTCGGAGCTCCTAAGTACAAATACACCGTTCTGGTCCTTGACAGAGGTGTAATTATGCTGAGGCTGTTCGGCAAAGAGGGTGGCATGGTAATAAGGGTCGAACCATTCTATGCGTTCCACACCCATTGCGGTGCGATGAATATCCAGAATCTCGAACCTGTGGAACTCGCTTCCAGCAGGGAAGATAAGGTTCCGGTTATGTGTAAACTCTATGCCTGCATTGTTACGGATATTGGGAATGAGTTCCGTTACACGGTTGTCCCAGCGTCGGTTCTGGAAGACCACAACCTTTAGCTCACGCTGAGGATCAATCACATTGAGTGTTCCGTAGCCGACGCCAAGTGTCACCTGCTGGTGGTCTTTGTTGAAATCCACATCGGTATTGCTGCTCACCTGTGTCCTGATGTTTGTTACATTCTCGTACATGCAGAACTGGACCTCCAGCACAGGTGTGTCTTCTGATATGTTATCGTCCTCATGGAAAATCTGAAGACGGTAGTTGCCGCTTAGCAAAGGGCGCAGTTGCTGGTTGGGCAGTCGCAGACGGTAATGTGTGTATATCTGGGTGGTGTTAAAACTCTTCTCGTAATCCTCTACCAGCTGATTGTTGAGTCCCGTCATGAAGTCGCTTTCGAATATCTCGTCCGACGGTTTCCATTCGGCATCGCAATGCTGCAAATGATAGATGTATCGCTGGTAGTTATGACTCATCTCGTCCCATTCGATAGACAGAGAGTGCCTTTTTCTTAACGACAAGATAGGAGGTAGGGTGGGGTCGTCGTCCACAATTACAGTAAGAGTTCTGACATTCTCGTCATAGATACGCTGTACCTGAGCCATTGCCAGGCATGGAAGGAACAGAAATAATAAAAATACTCGTTTCATGGTTGTTTTTTTAGGTTAGGTCTTCTTCGCCCTTCAGTCGGGGCAGAATCCAATGGTATTTAACGGCAAGCACCCTTATGAGTATTACTGTGAGGCTGCTTAGCAGGGCATTCACCTCGAGAGACAATCCCAATTTGATACCTGCAACATAGATTAAACCACCGGCCACACAAGCCAACGCGTATATCTCCTTGCGGAAGATGAGGGGTACCTCGTTGATAAACACATCGCGGATTACACCGCCTGCGGCACCCGTTATGGTTCCCATGGTAATAGCCGTCCAATAAGGAAAGCCCATATTCAGGGTTTTCTCAATACCAATAACATTAAACAGTGCCAGTCCTATGGTGTCGAAAATGAACAGGGTATTCTTCTGGCGAATGAGATACTTACCATAGGCCATTACCCATATAACAGCCAAGCCGCAGCAGATGAAATAGATACTGTTAGTCATCCAGAATGGGTTTACACCTAACATCAGGTCTCGCATGGTTCCTCCGCCAATGGCTGTGGACATACCTACAATCCAGGCACCGAAGACATCGAAGTGCTTAGCCGACGCCAAACGGATTCCGGAGAGTGCAAAGGCAAATGTCCCGATGAACTCTATTACGACGAAAGATGTTGGAAGCCGGAGTGTGGTTCCCATCTCCTGCAAAATATCAAGTAACCACTCCATCAGTCGGAAACCAGTCCAAGTTCTTTCCACTTTTCTGCCATCTCACTTGCGTCATTCAGTGCCGTCTGGGCATCAATATCATATTCCTTACGGAGCAAATCTGCCAACTCCTGATAAGTGAAGTCCTTGCCGACAACCGCATTCCACATGTATGCTGCTGAGTCGTTCATGCTGATGACTTTACTGAAATCGATATTCTTGCGACCATAGGCTACAATAACATTCTCGTCACATACCTTGCGGAGTTCGAACCCTTCGTTAATTCTCATATTTGTAATTTACTATTTACGATTTACCATTTACGATTATATGAGCGCTTTGTAGATGAAAAGCAGATAGCGTCTGATGGGACGCAGCTTTTGCCAAAGACGGATTTTTTGCTTCAAACATACGTCATCTGCAAAGAGAATCCTGTTGGGACGTATGTATTCGGTAACCACACCTTTGATGTCTGCCGTTGTGCATTGTTCTACACCTCTTACATTTCCATCGCCCTGAAGCGTAACCCTGTCCCCCTCTTTTTTTATAATTCGATGCAACACGTAATGCCCTTTGGCAATCTCGGCCAATACAGCATCACCCACATGAAATGAGGATGCAAAGGCCAGTTTTACCTTGTCTCTGCCAAATTCTAAGAAGGGACGCATGCTGAATCCCTTGACCCATATTACAGCGGTGTGCCCCTCGGCAAGTGTCATGGAAACAAGTTCCAGGAATACATCGTTGGGAAACTCGTGCTTTTTCTCTGATACCACAACACCGTTTTTTCGCTTATTGAAATAGCGGAATGGAGTTAGCAATATTCTTAGCAGAAAACGTATGATGGCCTTTATCGTACTCATTTTACAATTGTATCGTGGCAGAGATGGGCTGCGGCAGCATCAGGAAGGCATCCCAACTCATACATTCCGCATAAACGAATCAATTCGGAAATCCCGTCGCAAACACCCTTGTAAACCCGTTCGTCCCACTTCATATTGCTAATAGCGGGAAGCAAATTACAGAAAGCTTCGATGGTGGAGAGTTTCCGAATGGTATTTTCCGGTCGCTGCTGAATACGAACAATTCCGCCAACCGGAGCTTGGATATTCCTGTAACAGGGTGTTTTCCCACTCCAAGGACTTCCATAGACAATAACTTCACCATTCTCGATTCTGACAACGGGATTGTCGTCGTTCATCAGGTCGCAACCAGGGATATTATCGTACCAAAGTCTTGTATGGGTGCTTTTGCCTGTTCCGCTGGGAGCTGTCATCAGGTAACCTTTGCCCTGGTGACGGATAACAGAGGCATGCATCAGCATGGTATATTGGTCGGCAGCAGCAAAGGCGTAAGTCATCATCAGTGCATTGTTGAGTCCGTAATTACGCTGGTTCCATGTTTTGCCCAGTATAGCAACGGTGCATTCCTTGAAATTAGGAGAAGCCTGCATATAACTGCATAGATTGCCCTGAAGATCAGAAATCTCATACTGATATTCTGTATTATCTGTGCAAAAAACGCCATGATTACAGCCTCCGCAGTCGAACTGCCCAACCTCCAGACCTTTAGGGTTAAAACGAAAGGAGTCGTCAACAGTAAGCGTATAAAGCAGCGGTAAAGCAGGCTCTTCTAACCTGAAACGGGAGAACGACGGTATCAGTGATTCGTCGTTACACTCGTCCTTGAAGAGTACACAGAAAGAATGTCCGCCTACTCGATAGTACAACTTACGTTCCTTCATCAAGCGTTAATATTTCTTACTGGATTTCTTGCTGGTTTTGGTAACAGCTTTGCTTTCCTTTTTCTCTTGTGCTATATAACTCTCGGGATGGAAGGAATATGCGACAGTTTTAAGTTTAAAATCTTTTTCATATCTTTGTATTAGTGAAAGCCGTCTTTTCTCCATCTTTTCCTTTTTTTTCCCAAAAAGGATAGATGTTACAGGATGCTTGCAGTTTTCGTTTTTGTCAAGATAATCCTGAAACTCCATAGAATACCCACTCCTGCCTATCAGGAATGTGGTCTTTGTATCAACATAGGCAGAATCAATAAGCTGAATCTCTGTTATGTATGCTATAGAATCTACAAATGACGTGGCAAAACCAAACATATATACGGGCTGTTGCTTTACCTTGGCTTCTGCGTTGTGACAAACCACACTGGTTAAGAAAATCAAAACATAAAACAAGCTTTTCCTCATTCTGATGATTTTTTCTGGATTTAACGCGCAAATGTACAAAGTTTCCCCGAAATGGACAAGATTTCGGGGAAACTTTTCAATTAACTTTGGATGCTCTCGTTATTTCTTATAGCCTTCGTTATTACGTTATTACGTTATATAGTTGTTACGAGACTATTATTTGCGTCCTCTTATTCATTCAAGTCAATCACATAACTTACTTTTCTGCCGCTTGGGGTAAGAGCCTTTATCCATAGGGTGCGATCGGTACTCTGGTTGGCATTCTTGACTGCCTCTTCCCAGTCTTCGACAGTGTTCATCTTCTGGTCGTTCACTTGCAGAATGATGGTACCCTTTCCTGCTCCGGCAGCCTTCAGCTTGCCGTTGCGGATGGCATTGACTGTCAGACCGTAAGTGATGTTCATTGCTTTCTTCTCCTCGTCGGTAACAGGTTTCAGTTGGACGCCCATCTGGTCAAGGTCAACTTCTTCCATTACCTTGGTAGTTCCTTGCGTATTGCGCAACGTTATGGTTTCGCTATGTGCCTTCTTGTTTCTGAGGTACTTAACAATAACCTTATCGCCTGGACGATGCTGCGCTATGGCCTCCTGCAACTCGGACATCTTTCCGACCTTTTTGCCGTCAAATTCTGTTATTACATCGCCTTTCTCCAAGCCAGCCTCTTCGGCGGCACTTGCCTCCATAACTTTGTCGATGTAAACACCTGTAACGGTGCCCAGTTCGATTTCGTTACCCTTTGCCTTTTCTTCGTCAATGTAGTTGGATGCATCCTTTCCCTGCACACCAAGAACAGCACGCTGAACGGTACCGTAAACCTTCAGATCGGCCACTACCTTATTCATAATAGAGGTAGGGATGGCAAATCCATAGCCGCTGTAACTTCCTGTCTGACTATACAGCATAGCATTGATGCCGACCAGTTCGCCTTTCTCGTTCACCAATGCGCCTCCACTGTTTCCTGCATTGATGGCAGCATCAGTCTGGATAAAACTCTCTATGCCATTAGCACCAAGGGTACGAGCCTTTGCACTTACAATTCCTGCAGTTACAGTACTGGTAAGATTAAAGGGATTACCTACAGCTAAAACCCACTGACCCAATTTCAAGTCGTCGCTGTTACCGATGGGTATGGTAGGAAGGTCTTTACCATCTACTTTTATCAAAGCTAAGTCTGTGGTAGGGTCACATCCGATGATACGTCCCTTAAACTCGCGGTTGTCGTTAAGTTTCACCTCGATTTGGTCGGCCTCTCCTACCACATGGTTGTTGGTAACAATATATCCGTCTGAGCTGATGATAACTCCACTGCCGGCACCATGTCTGTCTGGAGCCTTATATTCACGCTGCTGGGGACTACGTCCGCCAAAGCCGAAGAAATCGCCGAAGAAATCACTGAATGGATCCTGGACCGTAACTTGTTGCGTCTTACCTGTCTGTGTTACCTTTATATATACTACGGCATTTACAGAAGATTCTGCCGCAGCCGTCAGATCTACCAAACCACCAGGCACAGCACTTGCCATGGGAGAGGGAGCAAATATGGGTGCAGATGTCTCGTTTGTTGTTGTATTCTTAATCACCGCACCAGTTACAGCACTACTTGCAAATGCAAGAACAGTCATTCCGATCCATAATTTAGTTGTCTGTTTCATAATCATATCTGTTTTGTTTGTTAATTCTTTCTTGTTTTTATCACTAAAACGATGCAAAGATATATCATTATTCTTTAAGTTAGTATTGTTTGGAATGCTTTTTTGCCAATATTTAACAATGGTATATACTTCATTAACGGTTGTTAAATGCTCTGGAGTTAGTTATTTACATTCGTTTACTAATATTACATGCCTTAATATTTTGCATTTCGCTCGATTTACACTATCTTTGTCCCCAGAATAAGGCAGTAAACCGGTTTGTCGCTACTGTCCCCCTCCCTCCTCCTCCCTGGAGGAGTGCCTTAGGGAACGGTGGGAAAGGAGAGGAAAGTCCGGGCAACGCAGGGCATCCCGCTTCCTAACGGAAAGAGATTCGCGAGAGTCTGTTGATGCAGAAGAAAACAACCGCCCCTATTTGGGGTAAGGGTGAGAAGGCAGGGTAAGAGCCTACCAGGTTGGTGGTGACATCAATGCTGTGCATTCCGGGAGTTGAAAGTTCATGTAAACCAGCGATCAAAAAGAGAAGGCGGCCCGTCTGAGCTGGAGGGTAGAACGATAGAGGCCTGTGGCAACACAGGTTGCAGATAAATGACAAACGTCTTTTGCCCATAAAAAGGAGAAGGTAACAGAACCCGGCTTACAAGTTTACTGTCTTTTTCTATTTTAACGATCCGAGAATGAGAAACCTGGATTATATCTGGAACATCAATGAGCAGAAACTGTCGCCTTTTAAAAGGTGGAAGCTGAGGATGATTAAACGATGCATTATCATATCGGAATGCATCATGAAAAACAACCTCATGAGCTATGCTTCTGCCCTTACGTATAACTGCATGCTGGCTGCCGTTCCTGTTTTGGCCATTATCTTTGCCATAGCCAAGGGATTTGGATTTGATAATTTCCTGGAGGAAAGGCTCAGAAAATCCATCGAAATAAATCCCGAAATTCTCGATACCATTCTGGGTTTTGTGGATTCCTATCTTCAGCATACCAAAAGCGGAGTCTTCTTTGGTGTCGGTCTGGTGTTTTTGTTGTACACTTTGTTCTCACTTACCGCCAACATAGAGACGGCTTTCAACACCATCTGGTTTGTTAATTCGTCTCGCAATATTTATAAGAAGATTACTGATTATATAAGCGTTTTCATTTTGCTGCCTTTCGTTATCATCATCTTGAGCGGTCTGAATATGGCCCTTATGACATTCCGCAGTTTGCTGCCCGACTATTTGTACCTGAGCAACACTGTAGAGATAATCCTTCGCTTGTCGCCTGTTATCCTTATCTGCCTTGCATTCATCTTGCTGTACAAGATGATGCCAAATACACACGTTAAATTAAAAAACGTAATAGTGCCAGGTGTTGTAGCAGGAGTAGCATTTGCTGTTATTCAGTATTTATATGTACACTATCAGATAAAACTGAGCAGCTATAATGCCATTTACGGATCGTTTGCTGCATTGCCCCTTTTTATGTTGCTGCTACAGATTTCGTGGAGTATCTGTTTGCTGGGCGGCCAGTTGTGTTACGCAAACCAGTGTATGGAGAACTATGCGTTTGAGCGTCAGAGTTATGATTTGAGCCGACGCTACCGCGACACTATCAGTCTGTTTCTCTTGAGTAAGATTTGCAAGAGATTTGCAAATGGAGATACGGCTTATTCGGTACGCACATTGGCAAGGGATACCCAGTTGCCGGAAACGGTAGTCAGAATTCTTCTGAACGAGCTGACCTGCATGCAACTTCTCGTGGAAACACATAACGAGGCAGATTCTGCCTCTCAGTACCTTCCTGCTATCGACATACATCGAATGACCCTGAAAATGGTGGTGAAAGCTATAGATGCCTATGGTTCTGAAGCTACATCGCACACATGGAAAATGAATGCTCCGGAGTGGGAAAGACTTAGGGCACTCAGATATCACGATAGAGACACGTTGCTGATTGATGTTTAATGACAGAAAGTTATTCTTACATATTATGATGATAAAAATTCTCGTTGGCTGGATTATTTTCCTGCTTGTAGTTTACGCTGTAATGTGGTTCGACACCATTTATTATAAGAAGGACCTTCCCGGTGTTTTCCGTAAACTACTTCTTGCTTTTACCGAGGAAGAAGAATAGCCCATAACATTTTGGAGATAGTATGACTATAGCTGTAGATTTCGACGGAACAATTGTCGAACACAAATATCCTGAGATTGGCAGGGAAATTCCCTTTGCCACCGATACGTTGAAGATGCTTATCAGGGAGCGCCATAAACTTATCCTGTGGAGTGTTAGAGAAGGAAAGCTACTGGACGATGCTGTTGAATGGTGCAAAGCCAGAGGCGTTGAGTTCTATGCCATAAACAAAGATTTCCCAGAGGAGGAGGCAGAAAAGAATGTGCATTTCAGCAGAAAACTGAAGGCTGATGTTTGGATTGACGACCGCAATGTGGGTGGATTGCCTGACTGGGGTACTATCTACGAGATGATATCAAAGCATAAGACATACGAACAAGTGCTTATGGAGCAGTTGAACGCCCCGGAGAAACCAAAGAAGAAATGGTGGCAGTTCGGGTAGAGAAACATAAAAGCCTTGGGCAGCTGCCCAAGGCTTTTCCAATACCTTATTATATATATAGACGTTATTTCGCATAAGAAACAGAACGGGTTTCCCTGATAACAGTAATCTTAACCTGACCGGGATACGTCATCTCGTTCTGGATCTTTGTTGCTATGTCACCACTCAGGAGTTCTGTCTGTTTGTCGTCAATCTTGTCTGCACCCACAATTACGCGGAGCTCACGTCCAGCCTGGATAGCGTAAGTCTTTACTACACCAGGATAGCTCATGGCGATGTTTTCCAGATCCTTCAAACGCTTGATATATGCTTCAACAATCTCACGACGGGCACCAGGACGGGCACCACTGATAGCATCGCAGACTTGTACAATAGGAGCGAGGAGTGTTGTCATCTCCATCTCATCATGGTGGGCACCTATGGCGTTGCAGATATCTGCTTTCTCTTTATACTTCTCTGCCAATTTTGCTCCATATAATGCGTGTGGCATCTCTGGTTCTTCATCGGGAACCTTTCCAATATCATGCAATAGGCCTGCACGCTTTGCCTTCTTGGGATTCAGCCCCAATTCGCTAGCCATAACAGCGCAAAGATTGGCTGTTTCGCGGGCATGCTGCAGCAAGTTCTGACCATAGCTGCTACGATATTTCATCTTACCTATGATGCGTATCAGTTCTGGATGTAAGCCATGAACACCAAGGTCGATGGTGGTACGCTTACCAGTTTCGATAATCTCCTCGTCAACCTGTTTTTTTACTTTAGCAACAACCTCCTCAATACGTGCCGGATGAATACGTCCGTCGGCTACCAATTGGTGTAATGCCAGTCGGCAGATTTCACGTCTGACGGGATCGAAGGCGCTGATAACAATAGCCTCGGGTGTATCATCAACGACAATTTCAACTCCTGTTGCAGCTTCTAAGGCACGAATGTTGCGTCCTTCACGACCTATGATGCGTCCTTTCACTTCATCGTTTTCGATGTGGAAGACAGTAACGCTGTTCTCTACCGCTGTTTCTGTAGCTACACGCTGAATGGTCTGTATGATGATGCGCTTAGCTTCCTTGTTGGCTGTCATCTTGGCATCATCCATAATCTCGTTGATGTAAGCTGCAGCGCTGGTCTTTGCTTCATCTTTAAGGGATTCTATCAAGCGCTCGCGAGCCTCGTCAACGCTGAGGCCGGATATTTCTTCCAGCTTGGTACGTTCCTGCTCAATTAAGCGTCCCATACGCTGTTCAACCTCTTCTTCTTTCTTCTGTAGTACAGCCTGCTGGGTTTCCAGGCGCGAACGTAATGTGTCGGCCTCCTGCTTACGACGAGTCAGTTCGTCCTGTCTCTGATTCAGGCTAAGTTCTCTCTGCTTGGCCCTGTTCTCTGCCTGCTGAATCTGTTGGTTACGTTGGCGAACTTCGTTCTCCAGTTCAGCTTTTTTGCTGATAAACTTCTCTTTAACCTCCAGCAGCTTCTTTTGCTTAATGATTTCTGCTTCTTGTTCGGCTTCTTCCGTCATTCTTTTACGCTTGCTGGGTAGTACAACAAAATACCACACGCAAAAGAGGACCACAAAGGATGCAATACCTATGATCAGTCCGTAAATAATATAAGGCGTCATGAATTCTTAATGTTTGTGTTTGGTTTATTAATTGGGGTCATTAACTCTCTGTTTTTTTCTCGAGTGCGGACTCCAACTCAGCAATCAATGGTTTTAGCCTACTGGTTATAGGCTCCATATCCATTGACGTTTCCTGCTGCTTAACTTTAACAGCTATGTCCAGAATTGTCATAACAAGGTACATTTCTGTACTTTGCCCAGGATAGCTGTTGGTATAAAAGTTGAATCTCTCCTTTATGAGTTTTTCTGCCTGCCGATAGACATATTCTTCTTCACGACGAATAGTCATTGGCAATGTCCAACTGCCAAAATGGAGAGTTATTGATAAGGTGTCACTTTGCTCAGCCATAATTCTTATTCTACTTTAAGCATGGAGATACACCGGTCAACGTCACGCACCATCTTTCTGATACGGCCTCTGAGATCTTTTACATCGTCATCGGCCAAATCAATGTATTTTGCCATCTTAAGATGGGTATATTGTTGCTGAAGCTCTTCGTTCTTCTGCTTCAACGACAGAATTTCTGCATCACGTTCTTTTAAACGTGACTGGAGATTCATCTTCTCTTCTTGAGATTTACTGTACTGTATTAAAAGCTGTCGTGTACGTGTCTCAAGACGAATGATAAGTTCTGTCAGTTTTGCATCCATTTTTTATTGAACTCCAACATTTCGAGGACAAAGATAACTTTTTTTTTTACGTTATGCAAAATTATTCCTCACTATTTTTCTTTGGCTCCTTTTTTGCGAGCATAACAAGGGTGTAAACATATTCAGACATCCATGATTCCGTGTAACCAAGGGCTGATTGGTACTTTCTTACAGATACACAAGTACGACGCACACCGTCATCCTTCCAATCTACCTTGGTCATAATCTCATGAATCTGCTTTTCGACCATCTGTCGTAAGGCACTCTTGAAGAAACTGGGCAGACGGAATTTCCATTGCATGAGATTTCCCATCAGCATCATCAGATCCTGGCTAAAGCCTTGGAACGTAACAAGATAGCCTTGGATGTCCTGTATCTTTTTGCAACGTTTCTTTACGCTACTGTCCACTTCGTTGAAAAAACTATCACTGATATGATAAATATCCTGGATAATTTTCCGGCATTGTTTCTTCTCGCCGATGCCTAATTTGTTATTTACCGTCTGAACATGATAGGTTTGCTTGAATATTCTCAGGTCGGGCAGTGAGGCCAGGTTATTGATTCCCAACTGGGCTGCCATTACCGACTGGTAATAAACTCTGATAAGCAGCATAAAGTCCTCCATGCCGCCGATTCGAGTGTCAGAGTCGGTTTTCCGACCAAATAACTTTGATAATATCGACATAATGTTTATTTCTTTATAAATGTTAATCTATTTTGTTTTTGTTTAACATCGCTTTAAACAGTATCTTGATGTCCAGCCATAAAGACCAGTTCTGCATGTACCACACATCGGCATTCTTGCAAAACTGACATTTCACCATATTTGGAACGATAGAGATGTTCCCGGTGAATACATTCAAGAACTGGGGCATTTTTTTTACAGCTGGTTTCTGTAGGATTGATGAGGCTGGAAGGTCTGTTGTCCTAAAAGACAAACTGTCGATATACTTTCCCTTCCCGTTTTTCTCTTTGGCAAAGGAGAAAACAGGGCCTGCACTTTTGCGCTTGATAATCACGGCTGCAATAATGTAGATGAAGGGGAATATAAATAACAGGAAGATACCGCTGACCAGCAAATCGAAAAGACGTTTCGCCAGCCTGTTCCACCAATGACTCAATGGGTCCTCAAGGGGAGAAAGAAGCGACAAGAACCCCACGTTTCTTACTTCCAGATTCTTCTGAAGAGCACTTAGGCCCGGTGTGCAGAAAAACAGGACGGCTTTCTTTTCCTGGCAGAACTGATACAAGGTTATCAAGTCGTCTTTCTGTATGGCACCGGGAACACAACAGACAGCAGCAACGTTATCCACGTTTTGCAAAGAGTTCAATAACGCATCGGGCAAGATGCTCTGTATCTGTGGGGCTATCCCTTGTCCGTTCAGCTCTGACTGAATTTCTGCCGCTTCTTCATCTGTTCCAACCAATAGAAAACGTTTGGTAGGGTCTTGTACCCCTTTATATAATCTCTTCATGTTTGAATTTTCGCTCGTATTTTTGCAAAGTTACAACATTTTAGGCAATCGGACTAAAGTCTGTGTCAAAAATATCATAAAAATCAAAAAATGTAGCAAAACACTTCATACGTACAAATAAATTATTTAACTTTGCAAGAAATTTTTGTATTCTGAACATACGGGGACTTAAATGAAACATTTTCTGATATTATTATTAACCATTTTACCCTTAACCGTTGAGGCACAAATCAGCCGTTTGGGGCAAGATGTTTTTTATGAAGGCTCTGTCACTGGAGCATTCAGTGGTGGCGATTACGCCCCATTCTGGTTTACAAACAACAGATACGGCCTTAGTTCACATAAGAATAACTACGGCTATCTGCGTGGTACCATCCGCAGGGATGTTATGACTGACAGCCTGCGAAACTGGCGTATTGGCTATGGAGCCGACTTGGCTGTAGCTGTGGGAATGGAAAGCAAGCACTTTATTGTCCAGCAACTCTATGCCGACTTTCAGTGGAAAGCTCTTCGTCTTAGTCTGGGACAGAAGGAACGCCCCCTCGAATTGAAGAACCAAGCCCTCAGCAGTGGCGGTATGACAACGGGTATTAATGCCAGACCGCTTCCGCAGATAAGATTGGAAATACCCGACTTTCTGGCTATTCCTGGAACAAAGAAGTGGTTAGCCTTCAAGGCTCATCTGGCATACGGATGGTACACAGACAATGCCTGGCAACGAGAGTTTAATGGCGATATGCGCTACCTTTATACCACAGGCTCGCTTTATCACTCCAAAGCGCTATTCCTGCGCATCGGAAATAAGGACAAATTTCCCCTCACAGTCACCGGAGGCTTAGAGATGAGCTGTCAGTTTGGCGGCACAGGTCATAATATTCGTCAGAGGCCAGGTTTCCCCGGTCCCGAATACTATGACGAGAGTTTGCTCAATGGATTTAAGAGTTTCTGGAATGCATTAATTCCCGGTGGCAGCGACAGCAACGATGGCGACATCTATTCTAATCGCGAAGGAAACCAATTGGGAAGCTGGCATCTGCGGGCTGACTTTCATGGAAAAAGTTGGAGTGCTGCTGCTTACTTGGAGCATTTCTTCGAAGACCAAAGTCAGATGTTCTGGCAGTACGGATGGAAAGATATGCTTTATGGTGTAGAGATTAATCTGCCCAAGAACCCGTTCCTGAGCAGTGTTGTTTACGAGCATATTGGAACCATGGATCAGAGTGGCGCCATCTATCATGACAAAACAGCCAACATACCGGAACAGATAAGTGGATGTGACCAATACTATAATAACCATATTTACGGAGCATGGCAACACTCGGGATTTGTTATGGGTAATCCCCTTCTTTCCTCACCGATGTATAACGACCGTTTCGGCTTTAGTAACCGCCTCATGGTTTACCATAGCCGTGTAAATGCACATCACGTAGGTCTTAGTGGGCAGCCGACAGAAGAATGGGGCTGGCGTCTGTTATACACTCACGAGAAAAGTTTAGGCTCTTATAATGCGCCTACTCCTAATCCCGAAAAAGCCAATTACCTGCTAGCAGAGGTTAGCTATAAACCGAATTGGCTGAGAGGCTTAGGCATCACAGCCAGTTATGGACACAACGATGGCGAGATTCTTGGCAACAGCAATGGTGGCATGTTATCCGTTTCTTACAGCGGGTTGTTCAATAAAACAAAATAACAGATGAAGACACAAAAGCATTTTTTTCTATACTGCATAGTATCGCTCCTCTTTCTGGTGGTATCCGTCAGTTGTGAGAATAAACGAGACAACAGCGGCACTTTAGGTGGCATGTGGCAACTTCTTGAATGGAAAGCTCCTGACGGTTCCATCGCGTATAACAAACCTGATACCACCTTATACTATAAGGTGCGAAGCAATTTGCTTATGCTACAAGAGTTGCCTGGCGGGTCAGACAATTACTTCCTGACTTATTACCATCAGGCAGAAGGTTGCATCGTCATTGACCAGCCATATAAAATTGTCAATAATGCAGAGCGTGATACTGTATTGCATCCCATAGAGGATTTAAAGAAGTATGGTGTTCCCAATACCGGGCGTCTGCATATCGATGTGCTGACTTCCGACAGAATGGTACTTTCCGGAGCAGAAGGAACACTTCTGTTTCGCAAGTATTAAAACAATTTATGCATATTCTCTGGAAAACCCTGTATCTTAAACAATAAAAAAAGTCTTACGCACGTTTATAATATATAAACGATTACATGACTGCGCTCTATATTTTCATATCCTTCATTGCTTCGGCACTAACATCCATGCTATTAATGCCATGGATACTTAGTTTGTGCAAACGAAACGGGTATTTCGACAGACCCAACGACCGTAAGGTACACAAGAATAATACGCCCCGTTTGGGAGGTGTTGTCTTTGTCCCAAGTTCCATAGTGGGTATTGCCGTTACATTAGCAATCATCTTTAATTTCAACGGAGAGGGTGAACCCTTGAAATCCAGTACTTTGCTGATTGGATTCGGTATTTTTGCCATATATGTAACAGGCTTGTTGGATGACCTTTTTGGACTGTCAGCCTATTTAAAGTTTTTTTTCCAGTTCATCGCTGCACTATGCTTCCCCTTGGTAGGTCTTACTCTAAATAATCTGTACGGCTTCTGCGGCATATACGAGATTCCTGAAATTGTTAGCTATCCGCTAACTGTTTTCCTTGTCATGCTGGTAGTAAACAGTATAAACCTGATAGACGGAATAGATGGTCTTGCCAGCAGCCTTTCGCTCATCTCCTTCGTGGTCTTTACTTGGGCTTTTTGGGAATGGGGCATGCATATATTCTGTCTTTTTACAGCTGCCATGTCCGGCAGCTTGTTAGTATTCCTTTGGTATAATCTTTTTGGCGATAATGCCAAGGGTACTAAGATCTTTATGGGAGATTCCGGTAGCCTGATGCTGGGCTATGCGCTCAGCTATCTGGCCTTGAAACTTTGTTCCAATAATGAAGTTAAGGCCCCTGAGGAGTATAGTCTGCTGCTTTCCTATACGCTTTTGTTGATTCCCACGTTTGACCTTATACGTGTTGCATGCAGTCGTATCCTCAGAGGCGAGCATCCTTTCCATGCCGATAAGACGCATCTTCATCACAAACTCATGCGAACAGGCCATTATATGCGTATGGCTTTGCTAACCATATTGTCTGCAGATGTTATCTTTGCCCTCTTGAATACTGGATTATTTTTCTTAGGAGTCAATATCACTTGGATTGTTTTGGCAGATGTGATTTTCTTTGTCATTTGGCAGAAACGAATAGACCATTCCATAGCCAAAAATGATGAGCGCCTTGCCATGGAGTCTAACCTGCGAAAGGAACTGGACGAGAATGCTGAGAATGCAAGGAAGATTTGTATTCTTACACCACGTTTTCCTGTTCCTGAGAATGGAGGAGATGTGCTTCGTATCAACAATATAGCCCATCAGCTTCGGAAACAGGGTTACAAACTGATTTTGCTCAGTTTGGAGGAAGACGGACAGCCCCAAATCTTTGAAGCCCAGCGCATATATCACAAGGTATATACTGTTCATCGTCATCAGCTTTCTTCTCTTTTTCATGCAATCGTCTGTTTCCTGCAGGCAAAACCCATGCAATGCGGTTTCTACATGTCCGGTTCTTACAGGAGGAAACTTCGTGAAATTATTCAGAAAGAGAATCCCGACCTCTATATCGCCCATCTGCTGCGCATGATGCCGTATCTGGACGAGTTGGGTCTTCACAGTCGTTCTATTATAGAAATGACCGATGCTCTTTCCAAGACTTACGCCATGTCTTCGCAAAGCAAAGGAAACTGGCTCTTAAGGAATGTTTACCGAATGGAACAACGCCTTATTCTAAGGGCTGAGCAGTATAGCTTGCTGCATTTTCCAAAGAATGTGTTGGTTTCCCAGGCAGACATTGACTATTTGAAAACCAAGTCTCTCCATCCCGAAAGTCTGGAGTTGCATTCCAATGGCATTCTTTGCAGTAAGAACATCAAACATAAATACGTTCCCAACAAGATTGTCTTTGTTGGCAATATGCGAACATTGCAGAACCAAGATGCTGTTTTATGCTTTGTTCAGGACATTTTCCCACGCATATTGAAACAGAAGCCTGATACCAAGTTCTATATTGTAGGAGCTCAGCCTCCACAAAGTATTCAGCAACTGGCTTCTGAGAATATTTTTGTTACGGGCTTTGTCGAAGATATCGAAGATACCATCTGTGATGCTTGTCTGGCCATCGCTCCCGTTCGTGTGGCAGCAGGAATTCAGAACAAAGTGCTTGTCGCTATGAGTTGCGGCATTCCCGTTGTTATGACAAGCCTTATCTCAAATGCCATTCCTGAACTCAGGCACGAAGAGAATTGTCTTATCCAGGATGAGCCTGCTACGCTGGCCGATGCATGCTTACGCATCATGAATCATACTGACTTGCGCCAGCAACTCGCCATCAATGGTTACGAAATGGTAAAGCAACATTATTCGTGGAAAGATAAAATATACGGGTACGTCAAATAAAGAAACAAAGGAGAAAACGACATATAATGACAGACTACTCACAGGGTAATAAACGGATTGCGCGGAACAGTGTCTTTATGAGTCTAAGAATGATTTTTGTTCTTAGCTTGACATTATACGCTACCCGTGCTATTTTGGAAATCCTTGGCGAGGTTGACTATGGTGTTTACAATACAGTTTGTGGGTTTGTAAGCCTTTTTTCTTTTCTGAACCTTTCTGTTTCTAACGGCATCCAGCGTTTCTATAATTACGAGTTAGACCGTAACGGAACAAAAGGAGCCTGTAGGGTTTACAACACAGCACTTAGAATTCAGGCTGTAGCAGCCTTTTTACTGCTGTTAGTCATTGAACTTGTTGGCGTCTGGTATATCCGGCACAAATTGGTATGCCCGGCAGACCGATTGGATGCAGCCATGTGGGCATTTCATTTCTCAGCTGTAGGATTTGTTCTAACTATCTTGCAAGCACCTTATTCGGCTGCGATAATGGCGCACGAGAAGATGGATTTCTATGCATTGGTCAGCGTTTTGGATGCCTTCCTGAAGCTTGGTATCGTATTCTTGCTGCCTTATATCAGCTACGACAATATGGCTACTTATGCGGCACTTTTCGCATCCATCAACTTGTTAAATCTGCTTCTGTATGCCTTCTATGCCAAATGGTATTTCCCTGAGATAGTGTACAAGAAACTAATTGAACTGAGGCTCCTTCGTTCTATGGTATGTTTTTCAGGTTGGAACATCTTTGGTTCTTTCTCTGGCATCATGAAAGAACAAGGAATAAATCTGATTATTAACTTCTTTTGTGGTCCTGTTGTAAATGCGTCAAGGGCATTGGCTGCTCAGGTTAATGCCGGCCTGATGGCATTTGTATCAAACATTATCATACCTGTCAGGCCTCAGGTGGTGCAATCCTATGCCGAGAAAAACTACGACCGAACAATACGCCTTACCTATGGTGTCAGCAGAGTCACTTGTTGTGTTATGGCCATAATTACTCTTCCTATTATATTAGATACCCACTTCATTCTACATCTTTGGCTGAGCGATAACATACCTGCCTATACAGATACTTTTGTTATCATTGTCATATTCATTTCCTTTGTCAACAATCTTAATTCTGCTGTTTCGGGCGTGATTCATGCCAGTGGTCAAATGATGCTTTATCAGACGGTTTCCAGCTCAGTCTCCCTGATGTGCATTCCTACGGCTTACCTGCTGCTTAAATATGGTTTTTCTCCCAACTATGCCCTGTTGATGGTGCTATTGTGGACGACCATTTCTCAGTTTGTTTCGCTCCTGATCATGAAAAGAGTTATCAACTTTACCCTTACTTCATATAGCCAAGAGGTCCTTTGGCCCTTGATAAAGATGATAGTCTTGTCGTCCATCATTCCTTTGGCTATTCGCCTAGGTATGGATGAAGGTTGGCTAAGGTTCTTATTGATAAGTGTCACATGTGTAGTTATGACTACCCTTTGCAGCTTTTTGTTTACTATGCATGTATCAGAAAGAGAGATGATTAAAGAATACATTAGAAAGATTGTGGGCTACAGGTTAAAGAAATAATTACCAATGAATTTTCAATCGCTAATAAAGAAGACATTCCTATATAAACATATATATCATCCTTACAGAGTAAGACGTGAGAAGGCCATTTCCCAGAACAAACATGCCCTGTTTGTTCGGCATGGCGCAGCGGTATTGGTACACTTTGTCAAATGTATGCAAGAGGCAGAGCTGGATTACTGGCTGGAATTCGGAACTTTGTTGGGAGCATACAGAGACGGAGATTTTGTTCCAAACGAGCAGGACCTTGATGTGGGTGCTTATTTACAGGACGCCCCAAGGATTCATCATGTTCTCATCCAGAAAGGTTTTCGCCTTGTGCGTGAGTTCCATGTCATTGGCGATAGCAATATGGAACAGACCTACGAATACAAAGGTGTTACGCTGGATGTTATGTATTTTTGTCAGGAAGCGGATATGATGTGGTGCTATGGTGCCTTCTATGACCCATGGAAATGCAAGTTAGGAAAACCCTTCTACTATCAGGTTACGGCACATTACTTTAAGCCCTTCTCTTTAGACAAGATTACGTTCTTAAATACGCAGATGAGCGTTCCTGTCAATACTGAGGAGCACCTGATAGAAATCTTTGGCCCAGGCTATAAGGTTTACGACCCCAACTTCAAGGGCGACCTTAATAAGGTGTTCTATTCTTGGGAAGAAAAAACGGGTATAGGTTTCATTAACTATTAACCCGTCAACTTTTCTCACCCTGAAGAACGGAAACTGGCAAAAGATTCAATTAGGACGAATGGAAGAATAGATAATACGGCAGGCTTTGAACATTTTTACATTCGAAGTACTGGCATTTCAAAATTTATTCGTAAATTTGCATTCGTTTCACCAAGTTTTTTACTTTATGAAGAAAGTTTTGACGGTTGGAGTGTATGATTTACTACATATAGGTCATGTGAATCTTTTTAGGCGAGCACGCAATTTAGGAGATTCTCTTACTGTTGCTGTTCAGCGTTCTGAAGTCGTGTTGAAGTATAAACCGGATGTAAAATTGGTTTGCTCAACAGAGGAGCGCATGTATATGGTGAAATCTATCCGATATGTTGACGAGGTAATAGAGTATGAGGGGGTTGATGAGATTGTAAAAACCACCGATTTTGATGTTTTTGTAACCGGACCGGACCAAACTCATGCAGGTTTTCAGGCTGCTATTGCCTGGTGTAAGGCAAATGGTAAGGAAACTGTGGTTTTGCCCCGAACAGAAGGCATTTCTTCCTCTTGGCTTAAAGAACAGATTAAAACGATGTAGCTTACCTTGCTACGAGAGAAAGTTTACTCGTGGATTGGCGATAGCCATCCATGATGCTAATGATCAGCTGACCATCATTTTTTACTTCAGGTTATTATTCTTGGCTTCGTAAACCTCCTCTATTGTCATTGGCTTCTTGATATGGCCCAACAGGCGTGCACCAGTGGAGGTTATCAAGTAGTTGAGTTCATTGCGTAGTCCGGTGAAGTTGCGCCAGGCATCAAGCCTGTCGTAGCAGATGAAATCCTTGAACAGATGTTCGGCACGCCACTTGTCCATTAGTTCGGGAATAAAATAGATGCCCGGTTCTACAGTAAACACGAAGCCTGGCTCCAGAGGACGGGCCAGTCTCAACGACTTGAATCCAAACTGTTTGCTCTTTACCATTCCCTCGGCATAGCCCACATATTGTTCACCCAGGTTCTCCATGTCGTGAACATCAAGTCCCATCATGTGGCCCAGTCCACAAGGGAAGAACATAGCGTATGCACCTGTCTCTGCTGCTTCGGCCGGGTCGCCCTTCATCAGGCCGAGCCGTTTCATACCCTCTGCAATTTTCGTGGCAGCGGCAATGTGCGCCTCACGGAAGGGAACGCCGGGCTTTAGCTTGTCGACAGCAGCATAGAAACTTTCCAGATGGATATTATAGACCTCTGCCTGTCGGTTTGTAAAACGTTCGCTGACAGGTATCGATGAGGACAGGTCTCCGGCATAATGCTCCTTGGTCTCCGCCCCGGCATCGAGCAGGAAGATGTCACCCTCCTTCAGTTGGTGGATGAACCCATGATTATGGAGCACCTGTCCCTGTACCGTTGCGATAGTGGGGAAGGCCAATACATTACCGTTGCGACAGGCAACCTCCTCGACGGCAGCTGCTACCTGCGATTCATGGACTCCTGGGCGCACCATACGATAGGCAGCCAAATGCATTTTTGTACTCAAATCCACAGATTCCTCAATGGCTTGGATTTCTTCCTCGTCCTTATGGTTGCGTTGTGCAACGATGGCTTTAATCAGCGCTACAGAGGCCATAGCGGTCTGTGCTTTCGGCTCTATGCCAAGTAATTCCCACAGCCATACACAGTGGTCTCCTCTGTAGGGTGGGAGAAAATGGA
>Ga0256407_10005411_pt1 | contig 20501 bp, 17 predicted proteins | sample RumenRJG_04DNA_FD_193489 | JGI IMG/M metagenome (GOLD analysis project Ga0256407, IMG submission 193489) | Bovine rumen microbial communities from Lethbridge, Alberta, Canada - RJG_04 | ecosystem: Host-associated > Mammals > Digestive system > Stomach > Rumen | place: Canada: Alberta... | reverse complement strand
CGTTCTTATTTTTCCTTGTTTGATGAAATTATTAACAATATCTTCAAAAGAAGATGAACTGGTAGGTATAATATTCATGGGAGTTCTCCTTATTTCCTGAACAAAAATAATTATAGAACTCCTTTTTATTTTTGTGACCTACCTTTAGGAAACGCAATCAGATTATAAATAAAAGTGAGTGTAAAAAACTAAATTAGTCTATAATTTCTTTGAGGAAAAAACTATGGACATGAACATATTTGATTTTTTAAATGCTTCACACACTCAATTTCATTCAGTAAATGTGATGAAAGAAATCTTATTAGCTAATGGATTTAAAGAGTTAGAAGAAGGAAGCAAACTTGAACTAGAAGAAAACGGTAAATATTTTGTAGTTAGAAACTTGACTAGTATACTAGCTTTTAAAACTCCTAATAAGTTTTCTAAAGAAAGCCATTTCCAAATTATGGCTTCTCACTCAGATTCACCATGCTTTAAATTAAAGGAAAATATTGAATCTCTTAATGCTGGAATTAAGAAATTAACTGTAGAACCTTATGGAGGTCTAATCCATTCAGTGTGGCTTGATAAACCTCTTTCAATTGCAGGTAGAATAGTGGTCAAAAAGGGAAACATAATTGATTCACGTCTCGTCTCTTTTGATAAAAACCTATGTATAATTCCTAATGCCGCAATCCATCTAAATAGACAAATTAATGATGGAAACAAATATAATCCTCAAACTCAACTATGTCCAATTTTTGCTGGAGAAGAAGAACCTAATAGTATTAAAGATTTATTGAAACCTTTCATTAAAGAAGACGAGGAACTAGTGTCTTATGATTTATATTTATACAATCGCGAGAAAGCTTCTTTTATTGGCATGAATGATGAGTTTATTGCTTCTCCAAAACTTGATGATTTAGCATGTGCTTATTCTTCATTAATTGGCTTTTTACAGGCAAAAAGTACTCAAAACTTCAATATTTTTATTTGTTTTGACAATGAAGAAGTTGGCTCAATGTCGATTAACGGAGCGGATTCTGACTTCTTAGAGCAATCATTAAAACGTATGTATTTTGCTTTCAATAAAGATGAAGAAGATTATCTTGCTTCATTAGCTTCATCTAGTTTAATCAGTGGAGATAACGCTCACGCAACTCACCCTAACTATCCAGAATTAAGTGAACCAAACGCGCCTATATTATTAAATAAAGGTATAGTAGTTAAACATAACGCTAATATGAGATATTGTAGTGACGCTCTTTCCTCTTCATTAATTAAGACTTTATGCGAAGAGAATAATCTTAAATATCAAGATTACTACAATAGAAGTGATATTAGAGGTGGATCTACTTTAGGAAACATCTCAATTACGAAAGTTTCTATCCTTAGTGTAGATATCGGTTTAGCCCAACTTGCTATGCACTCAAATTATGAAACAATGGGAAGCAAAGATTATATAGATTTAATCACTCTTTCTAAGGCTTATTTTGAAAAAAATATTGAAGTAAAAAATAGTTCACTATCTTTTAAATAAATTAGGCAAAAAACCATACAAAAATATTCAATCAAAAAAAGTAGCAAAATTCGTTACTTTTTTTGTTAGTTTTTTTGAGCAAAAAGTCTTTTAAAAATTAACCCAATTTATTTAAGAAAATTTTAATCTTTTTTTGCGATGTAATCGATATATTTTAAAACTGAAAAATTGTGAAGAAAAAAATTCATAAAAAAATGTTTGTATTAGGTAAATTTTTAATATATATTTTTTCTCGTTAAAATTTTGAGAAATTTAACGTTATTTTTTAAGGAGGGATAATAATGGAAAAAGAAGTCATTATCTCACTCAAAGGAGTAAACAAAACATTCGATAACACAAGCGTTGTCGATAACTTCAACCTTGATGTATACAAAGGGGAGTTTGTTACATTCTTAGGTCCATCTGGCTGTGGTAAGACAACCACATTGAGAATGATTGCAGGTTTTGAAACACCTACAAGCGGAGAGATTTTGTTAAACGGTAAAGAAATTAGCAAACTTCCTCCATATAAAAGACCAATCAATACAGTGTTTCAACGTTATGCATTATTCCCATATCTTGATGTCTACGATAATGTAGCATTTGGATTAAAACTTAAGAAAGTTCCAGTTCAAGTTACAAAAAAGAACGGAACAGTAGTCACCAAAATGAAACACTTATCTCGTCAACAAATTGATGAAAAGGTATTACATGCCCTACGTGTTGTGGATCTTGAAGAACTTGAAAATAGAGACATTTCCACTCTTTCAGGTGGTCAACAACAAAGAGTCGCTATTGCTAGAGCGATTGTTAATGAACCAGAAATCTTATTGCTTGACGAACCTTTAGGCGCATTAGACTTAAAGATGAGAAAAGAAATGCAACTCGAACTTAAAGAGATGCACAAGAAACTTGGTATTACATTTATTTATGTTACCCATGACCAAGAAGAAGCTTTAACAATGTCAGATAAGATTGTTGTTATGAAGTCTGGTGAAATCCAACAAATTGGTACACCTACTGAAATCTATAACGAACCAATCAATGCATATGTTGCTAACTTCATTGGTGAATCTAACATTTATAACGCTCGTATGACAGGTAAAAAGAAAGTCGCTTTCCTACATCATGAATTCGATTGTGTTGATGATTTCCCTGTTGAAGAAAAAGTCGATGTTGTTGTTAGACCTGAAGACGTTATCTTAAATATTATTAAAGATCAACAAGAAGCTAACGGTAAACTCGTTGGTAAGATTAAATCTAAATTATTTAAAGGTATGCATTACCAATACGTCGTTATGGTGGGTAAGAGTGAAGTTATTGCTCAAGACACCAAGGATAGAGAAGTTGATTCTTTAGTTTCTATTGATGTTGAACCAGACAATATTCAAATCATGAAGAAAGAATTAACAGTTAACTCCTATCCAGAAGCCTGGATTAATAAAAATAACCAAGTCATGATCAGCGAAGATCCATTTGACTGTGATATCACTCAACTTCTTCCTGGAAGTAAGGTAGATGAAGAAGGATATTTAGTTAGTAAAGATGGAAAGAAATATGATCTTAACGACGCTGATGTTATTGCTGAAGTTTTAATTAAAGATTTAACTGTCACTGATGGATTTGATAACGGACAAAGTAACGGTGTTATTATTTCCGCAATCTATAAAGGTGACCATTATCAATTAACTATTAGAACTGAAGAAGAAGAGGACTTCATCGTTGATACAGACTACACCTATAACGAAGGTGATTTAGTATCTGTTTCTGCTCCTAAAGAAGCAATTAAATTAACTCTTAAAGGAAGCATCGATAAATATGAAATCTAGTATTTTTTCCCGCAAAAGTCCAAGATTTGTATTTAAAAGAAAGTATCTTTGTATTCCATATGCTGTCTTTTTGTTACTCTTTATTATCATCCCGATCTTGATAATTATATGGTATGCATTTACAGACGCTAACGGAGTACCAAGCGTTAATGCTCTTGTTGAATTCTTTACCAGCATGAGCAAGATTAATGTCTTACTTGTCTCGCTTTTCGTGGCGCTTCAAACCACAATTATTTGTTTAATTATCGGCTATCCTCTTGCTTATTTCTTAGCTGATAAAAAGATTAATAAAAACGCTGTTTTAATAACAATGTTTGTTGCTCCGATGTGGATTAACTTCGTTTTAAGAACATGGGCAACGAGAGATTTATTAACATGGCTCAATATTAATGGTGGTAACTTCCCTTACCTAGCTACATTTATCGGAATGGTTCAAAACTTCTTACCATTCGTTTTGTTACCACTTTATACAACATTCTTAAAACTCGATCGTTCACAAATCGAGGCCGCTAGTGACTTAGGCGCTAGCCCTGTTCAAGTATTTTTTAAGAATATTGTTCCTCAATCTATTCCAGGAGTTATAAGTGCATGTTTGATGACTTTTACTCCTACCATGTCAGCTTATGTTATTAGTGACGCCTTAGGTGAAGGTAAAATTACCCTTATCGGTAGTTATATTGACTTAGATTTCACATCTAGATTATGGAATGAAGGTTCATTTATGGCGGTCATTATGCTCATCATCATTGCTATTTCTATGTTTTTAACTAGAGGTAAAGAGAAAACAGCAAGGGGGAACGGATTATGGTAAAGAAAATTATTGGTCGTTCCTATATCTTCTTAATTCTCTTATTAATGTACATACCTGTACTCGTTTTAATTGCTTTCTCTTTTACAGAGGCAGAACGTGTTGGTGAGTGGAACGGTTTTTCATTTAACTTATATGCAGCTTTGTTTAAAAATCCAGAAATCTTAGTTGCTTTAGGCAATACAATAATTTTAGCGGTTACCGCTGCTGTAGTTGCGGTCGTACTTGGTACTACAGGTGCCATCGGTGCTTTCTATAGTAAAAGAAGAGTAAGAAAATCAATTGATGTTATTACTCAAATCCCTATTGTTAACGCTGAAATTGTTATGGCATTATCCTTAACTGTTATGTTTGTTTTCTTACAATCATATGTATTTAAAACAAACTTACTCAGCTTCTGGACTTTACTTATTGGTCACGTTGTATTAGCTTTACCATTTGTTTATATCAGTGTTAAACCTAAACTTGAACAAATGGATCCTAGCTTATACGAAGCCGCTATTGACTTAGGGGCAACACCTCATAAAGCATTATGGAAAGTTATCATTCCAGAAACACTTCCTGGGGTTTTTAGCGGGTTTTTGCTCGCAATTACATTGTCTTTGGATGATTTCGTTATCACTAGATTTACCACCGGTAGTGGTTTACTAAATGGTGACGCAAACATCGTTACATTATCAACATATGTTCAAGGTAAGATTAAGAAAAGTAATATTCCACCTGAACTTAGAGCTTTAACTACTATTATCTTCTTATTAGTAGTAGCAGGCGTTATTGGAGTCTCTTTATACCATGTCTATAAAGATAAACATGGAAAAACAAGAGCGGAAAAGAGGGGTTCTTATGCGAAGTAAAAAATTATTTGCTACATTATTACTCACTTTCCCTTTAATAGCATCTATGACAGCTTGTAAAGGTTCTACAAGTGGAAAAACTATCCGTGTCTTAAACCTTGAAGACTATATTTATATTTATAATCCTAAAGATGGATATGATGAACCTAACTTAACTCAGCAATTCGAAAAATATGCTTCTGGCATTTTAGGATATGACGTGCATGTAATTTACGACACTAGTGACACTAACGAAAGTGAATATAATGACTTACTTACAGGTAGAATTAACTACGACTTAGTTTGTACAAGTGACTACATGTTACAAAGATTTGTTAGAGAGAATTTAGTTCAACCTTTAGATAAAAGTTATTTAACTAATTATAATACCTATGCCTCAAAAGAAATCAAAGGTAGACTTGATCAAATTGAAGTTAAAGTTGGAGATGAAACTAAGAAGCTTGAAGACTATGCTGTTGGATACATGTGGGGCACTTTAGGTTTATTAGTTAACCCTAATTACCCAACTTTAGCGTCTTTAGGAGAAGAAAAACTCTTTGAAGACTTAAAGTCATGGGATATTCTCTGGAACAGTGAATATAACCATACTGCTTCTATTAAAAACTCCATGAGAGATACTTACGCTGTTGCCTTAATGCACGTATATAACGATGAATTAGAAGCTTTAAAGATTCAACACAATGAAGGCGAAATTACTGATGAAGAATATAATTATAAACTCAGTAAAATCTTTAACTTAAGAGATGAAAAAGTAACCCTTCCTAAAGTTAAAGAAGCCTTAAATCAATTAAAAGGTAACATTTTCGGTCTAGAAGTTGATAGTGGTAAACAAGATATCATTACTGGCAAGATTGGTATCAACCTTGCTTGGAGTGGGGATGCAGTTTATTCTATGGATCAAGCAGAAGACTTAACTAAAACTGATAATCCTCAAGAGATTTATTACGCCATCCCTGAAAACGGAAGTAACATTTGGTTCGATGGCTGGGCCATGCCTAAAAACGATAACCGTGATCCAGAAGTAGAAAAGATTGCAATGATGTTCTTAGATTATTTATCTACTCCTGAAATTGCATATAAGAACATGGATTATACTGGTTATACTTCATTCATTGGGGGAGATGAAATCCTCGATTTAGTTACTGACTGGTATGATGCTAGAAGTTATTTAGTTTCTACAAGCGAAATTGTTGTAAGTGAAGGAAAGAAAGAAGAAGTTTATTTTGATGTCATGTACATTGATCCAATCACTGAAGAAGAAGTTACTTCATCTTGGGATGATTGCCTTTATTCAGATGAACAAGATCCTGCTTACGATGAAGTTCCTGTCTATTATTACAATAATGATGATGAATTAACTTATTTATACGATGAAGACGGTAATCAATATTACTACAATGATTGGTTCTGTTTAGATGATTATGAAGAAGTAGATTTAAGTTATTTCTTTGATGGAACTTTAACTGAATATGGATTAGAAGATTGTATATTGTTAGCGGAAGAATATTATTCCACTGAAGGTAATATCTCAGTTGGTAGACAATTCTTCTGCCAATATCCTGATGAAGAAACAATTAATAGATGCTCTGTCATGGAAGACTATGGTGAAGACAATATTAAGATTGTTAAATTATGGGAAGATTTCAAATCTAACCCAGTTCCTTTATGGGGTATTATTCTTTTAATTATTGAAGCAGTTGTTGCGGCCTTCTTAATTGGTTACTTCTATTTTGGTAGAAGAGTCAAAAAGAAGCTTAGAATTGCTCGCCAAAAAGTAAAATAATCGATAAGAAGAAGGGGATGAAAATCCTCTTTTTCTTTAGAAAATATACTAAATTAAGGACTAATTATTATTAATTTATAATGATTATCTATTTTACTTGTAAATATAAAAAAATGAATGGTATAATACTAACGCTTTGGTTCCTTAGCCAAGCTGGTAAGGCAATTGACTGCAACTCAATGATCCTCGGTCCGAATCCGGGAGGAACCTCCAGTCTTTGCGCCAGTAGCTCAGTTGGATAGAGCGTTAGACTACGAATCTAAAGGTCACGAGTTCGAATCTTGTCTGGCGCGCCAAAACAAATCGGGGCGTAGCGTAGCTTGGTATCGCGTCTGCTTTGGGAGCAGAAGGCCGCAGGTTCAAATCCTGTCGCCCCGACCAAGTGGAAATAAACGGCATCGGAAGGTGCTGTTTTTTGTTGAGATATTTTTAATAGTGCAAGTTTTGAAATAAGAGGTTAGAATGACCTTGAGGTAAAAATTATGAGATTCAAAAGTGTTGCATTAGTTTCAGCATTATTTACATGTTTATCCCTAGTTAGCTGTGGCGCAGGAGGAGACACCCCTTCACTTCCTACAAGCAAACAAGAAAAAGTACAGTTTGCATTTAACGGAGTGGAAAAATCTTTAAAGAATGTAAATACTTCTTCTAGAGGACTTGCTAGAAAGAATTTAAGAAGTAGTGAACCAACCACTAATACTTTAACTACGATTTGGAACGCTCTTGAAGACCAAGGTAGTGCTTCTCAACCAGATATTGGTTATAACGATACACCTTTAATTCAATTTCAATACTTGAAAGCTTTATATGAAGAAAGTAAAGATAGTTTTGAATTTAACACTAAATATTCCCATACCTTAACTGGAACTATTTATTTTGACTTTGACTCTGATGAAGAGAAACAAGGTGAACAATATTTACAAAACTATAATTTTATCTTTTCCGTTTCACTTAATATTGATGAAAATGATTTAATATTTGCGGATGTTGGATTTGATATTACATTCACACATCTTAATGATGTAAGGCATGAATATATGTACGCAGAACTTCAACTTGATTATGATATGCAAGATAATGATCCTACATTCACTTTTATTATGAGAGATGTTACTGATTTATTAGAATTTCCAAATGAAAACGAAAGATTATTAAACACTGAGTATAACTATATTGATGTTCAAAAGAACATTATTAAAGAATGGAGGAAATTCGGTATAGCTTCTAAAACAGGATTTAATAATTACCAAAGTGAAGATTTTGTTAGTAAATATTCTGTTTTAACTGGATTTAAAAATAATAAAAACTATAAAATAACTGACCCATTCGTTAAAAATGATGATTTAAAAGAAGCAGTTATTATTGGATTAGGTTTAAAAGATACAGTTAGTTCATATAAATCTTTCTATTCTTTACCAGGGCAAGAAAATAACAAGATTCAAACTGTAGTAGATAGATTTAATCGTATCTCAGGTAAAGATTTTGTATATCATCTTGCTGAATCTGGAGCGGATGAAGAATGGGAGTCTCATCATAAAGAACCAGTGAGTCATAACCAATGGCTTGTTCTTAAAAAAGGAGAAGATTATTGTGATTCTATTCAATATTTAGAAGATTTTCCTATCCAAAATATATATAACGACTATAAGGTTGTACTTCTCCAAGATGATTACGAAGTAGTGGACGTCATTGGAGACTGGACTAAGGTATATGTTAAGTTTAAATCTAATTGTTATCCAGAAACTAATTGGATTGAAATTAAAAATAATAATTTAATGTTTTCTGATGTAATAAAAGAATCTGGTTACAAATATAGAGAAGACGGTTATATGAGTATTTCTATGGATATCGTTCTAGGTAGTGACCTTAATGTCAAAGTTCCTAACCCTATTGAGATAAGTTTATTTAATGAAGAAGTCGCTAAAGAGTTAGCTAAATCTTGGCCAAGCGATTATTTAAATTTACATATATTTGAACAAAACGCTATACCTCCATTATTAGGAGATAATATCTATTATGACGTTCGCTTTATGGAAAAATATGAAGAAGGTGAAGTCAAAATCGATGGTAAAGAGGGTTATATCGCTTTACATGACTGCTCTTCTTCTAAGGTCGAAGAATACGCTGATGAGTTGATCAATGTTCATGGCTTTAAAGAAAAAATAGATTTCTATTCTCAAACTGTTTCTTATTACTACAAGAGAATTAATAACGACTATATTTTGAAACTTACCCTAGCTTCTTCTAAGGAAGATGAAGCTCGCTCTATTCATTTTGAATTTGTAGAAGATGTTGTTCCTGAGACTTCAATTAGTGAATACCTTACTTCATTAATAAATAACGAAGAAATAACTCTTCCAGAATTTACTTATTCAAGTGAATATTCAATTTACGAAGATTATAAAGATGGGAATGTAATTAGAATCCCTGAAGCAACTACTGAAAATATTAGGGAATACATTCGCTCACTTTCTTCTTATGGATTCAGTATTCTTGAAGATGATTATTCAATAAGAGCTCTTCAATACTTAGATAGAAAGATGTATAGCGTTTATTCAGAAAACGGTCATTTAGTTAGAGTAAATGTTACTCCTATGGTTTTCTCTTTTGTTGGTTTGGGAGATAACTGGGATCAATATAATGAAGACCATGTATTCATTGACTTTGTTATTAATGAAAAAGCTATTCAAGACGAAAATAAGCTTTCATTTGTATATAAATATAGATTTAACAATGAAGAAACATTTAAAGTGATTTTAAACCATGATTGGGCTCAAGGTTCATACGGATATGAACAACTTGAAATGGGAGATAAACCTGACGAAAATTTACGCAGTCAGGGAGAATACCAAAATATTCAAGTTGTAGAAGGTAAGGCTTATAACGTAATTATCACTTTTGCTCTTGGTGATGGTGGAACCCTTAACGGGTTTGTTCGTTTGATAAAAATACAGTTAACCAATGATTAATGAAAATATAATAAAATAAGGTTTTGCTTGGTTTTAATACATAATTACATGGTTTTTTTAATTGAATAACGTATTTTATGGTGTTGTATTTCATTAATTAATTTTCTAATATATATATATATATATATATATATATGCAACAACTTTTAATTTTAATTGGAATTATATGCTCTGGACATGGTGTTGATGAAAATATATTAACGCCTATTAACCAGTCTAACTTTGGTTTACTACAGGAAATTATTTATGCTTAGAATAATTAAATTTTTATCTATCATTCCATCACTCTCTTCTCTATTCATTGCATCAAATAAAGATAGTAATTTTCGTTCGATATTATTTACAGTTGTACCTTCTGTTGAAAATAATAAAGTTTCTTATGAAATGGCGTGTTTATTTAACGAAGATTGTAACTACCTTATAAGCCCTCTTACATTGACCTATAGTGACAGATTTTCGTTCTCTTCTCATTTTGTAGAAGATGTTAAACAACCTCTTTTACTCTATAGCTCTTATAAGTTAACTGTAAAAGATGATGGAACAGTTATTGATCTTGAAATGCGTTATCCTTCAGATGGCATTGGTCAGTGTTTTAAAGTTAATATCGAAGATAAGACCAATGAAGAAAAAGGAAAGTATACAGGGGTAGTTCCTGCAGTGTATGAAAATGGAAATTATTATGACGATAGAGGACAAATTATTTCTACTGATGATATATTCTCATTTTTTGAGCATCAATTATTAGAAAAATATCCATATAAATTATCCCCGAATTCTATTATTGATTATTGTTATAATACTAACCATGTCTTGGAATCAGAATTTGAAAAAGAGATGTGTTTATTTAAACTCTATTCTCAATATAGAGATATTAATTATATCATTAGCGATCCTTCAGGCGCTCTAGTTGATATTGAGTCTTTAAATGTAGGAGATGAACTATATTTAATTCCTTTTGAAGATTACTTATATGGATATGCTTATAATCCATTTAATGTAGATTTTGATACATCGATATTGAAGGTCGAGGACTATAATCTTTTTGATATAACAATAAGTCATAATAATGGAGGTGTGATAAATGAGTAGGACATCTCACATATTATTTCTTTTGTCTATGTTATCAATTGCTTCTTGTTATCAATCTCATTCTGATACTAGCATTCCAAGCACTAGTAGTGTTCCAGAAGTTAAATATGAAGCAGATTTTTATATCTTTTCTAAGGATTACTATCAAAAGAATGTTTATCATCCTTATAATGAATTAGAAACAATTAAATTATCTTTATATCACTTTAACGATTTACGTCAGATTGAAAAAGTACCATATAGTTTTCCTCAAGAATTATTGGACATGATTGAAGAGCCTCTTCTACCTTTAACTAAAATTAGACTTTATTATGATGCTAACGATAAAGTAGTTAACTATGCTCTATTAGAAAAAAGCTCACATTATTTTATAAAAGGGACTGTTGTTTCGAAGACCGATGAAGATAGACTATATGACAATAAATCTTTAAATTACTTTGATTATGGATTAGGAGACTTTTTCTTTGACGAAAACTTCAATATCATAGAAAAATACGACGAGTATTATTATGGTTCTATTAGAAAATTGAGTTTTAAATTTTCCATTTCCGATGACGATTATCTTAATAGACTTTATAATTCGATGTTTCTTTTTGAATACATTATCACTGGGTCTGATGGGAAGGTTGCTAAAGTGAACAATTTGTTATTAGGTGATGAAATATATGCTTTAATGCAACCTAATACATATCCAAGTTACATATATTCTTTTAACCCTTATAAGGTTTCCACCATTGATATGTTAGATCAAGGAGGGAATCTTTTCATCCCATCTTCTTACATAATTGATAATTCCAGTTATATTGATTTTTAATTTGCGATTCCGCCTAAAATTAAGATTGTTCATTATATTGTTTGATATTGTGTGTTTCATGTAGATTCTTTTTATTAACGGGATGTTCGTTATATAATAACGTTAAGGAAATAAGTTTATGAAAATGTTAAAGTGTCTTTCGTTAGTCCTATTATTAGGCATTTCATCATGTAGTGGTGGGGGCTCCTCAAGCCAAGATCCAAGTATTGATCCTAGTGTTGCTCCTTCAATAGAACCTAGTGTTTCTCCTTCGGTTGAACCTAGTATTGAACCTTCCCAAGAAGAACCTGAAATTGATTATGAATTAACATATCCAAGTAGCCTTATTACTTATGAAGGTGAAGAATATGATACCCATTATACTTACAAATATAAAGATAGTTATTTTGACACTAATCCAGTGTCCTATTCAAAAGATTTAGCCTTATTCTCTTTTGCTTTCACAATAGAAGCTACATATAAAACTAATGTAAGAACGTTTCTTACTACTTTAGGTTTTGATAGACTTGTTCTCTCACCTGATTACGATGCTCCAGATAGTAAAGATAGTGTTAAATTCGCAATAGGACATAAAGAAATCCATGGTACCCATGTAATAGCCTTCGCCTCAATTGGAAGAGATTATCAACTACCTTGGATGAATAACTTTGTTATAGGAGAAAGCGGTAACGCTGCAGGATTTGCTCCTTACGCTAATCGTGTAGCTAATACTGTTTTAGAATATGCAAGACCTTATGAAGGGCAAAACATTAAATTTTTTGCTAGTGGATATTCTCGAGGAGGAGGAATTGTTTCCTTAGCCTCTCATATTTTATTAAAAGAACATAGTGATATTGCAAATAGCAACAATACATATTGCTACACATTTGAAGCACCTACTGTCGTATGTGATGAAGATTATATGGAACATCCTTCTATATTCTCTATCTATAATAGCGGAGATCTTATATCTTATCTTCCTCCTAGTAAATATGGATTTAGACAACTTGGAGTTGCTATTGATTTAAGAAGAGATGATATGGATGAAGTAGCAGTTAACTTCAATGAGAAAACTGTATTAAGTCCATTTGTGATTACTGAAGATGCAACTAACGAAGAAGAGTTTACTGCTTTTACTGTTGAAAAATTTTCTAAAGTAGAAACACGTTATGAATCTCAAGGTATTTACGATATATCCACAAGAAGTAATTATGTTAACCACATGCAGCAATATGCTTCATACATTATTGGTTTATTCTTCTCAATAAAGAAAGCCACAAAAGATGACATAGTTAGTAATATTATGGATAACGCTTTTTCTCTTTTAGTTGAAGATGGTCTATACAATTTCTTAAAAGAAAAGTTAGATGCTCATGGTGAGACATATGATGATGCTTTATTAAGAGAAAGTTGCAATTATTTAGTGAAATTTGTGATGTATATATGTCCAGATGTAGTCATGTATATGCTGAATGATGATTATCAAAGTTGTATTATTCGCGCTGCACAATTACATGCACCGGAAGTTATATTACCTTTATTATTAGTAACTAACCCTAATTAGGATGAATTTAGAGTCAATCAAAGGTAAGAATATAAATCTTAGAAAAGCTAAGCTATCTGATTTAGAAACTATCTTTAATAATGTTTGGAAAGATAAAGATTTACTTAAATATACAGTCTGGAGAACAAGTGAAAATCTAGAAGAAGCTAAAGATAGATTATTAAGAAATATTGAATATCAAAAAGAGAATCCTTATATCTATTTTGTAACCCCTTCTAATAGTGATGAAGTTATTGGATTTGGTGGAATAGTGGAGCTTAAAGAAGGAGTGTTTTCAGAAGCAGGTTTATGCATAGCTAAAGATTATCAAAATCAAGGAAAAGGCTTAGAATTACTAAAAATCCTTCTAAATCTCGCATTTATTACTTTAAACGGTAAAGAATTTATATACTCATTTTATAAAGAAAATGTTGTTTCAAAAGCTTTGTGTATGCACTTCCCGTTTGTATACAAAGAAACTAAAGAAGTACCTAATATAGAGGATAGAAATCTAGGTCATCTAGAGGTCTATAGTTTATCTAAAGAAGACTACTTAAATTCGCTATAGTAAGTTATAAGAATAATGACTTTTAAAAGTCGTTATTTTTTTATGAACATTTAATTACATTAGTGTATAATGAAAAATAGAAAAAGGAAGTATTTATATGCCATTAGTTAGTGCAACAAAAATGATTAATGACGCTCATGCAGGTCATTATGCAATCTGTGCTTTTAACATTAACAACTTAGAATGGACAAAATCTATTCTTGAAGCATGTGAAAAAGCAAAAGCTCCAGTTATCTTAGAAGTTAGCGAAGGAGCAAATAAATATATGTGCGGTTTCAAAACTGTCGCAAATATGGTTAAGAACATCGTTGAATTCTTAAACGTTACTATTCCAGTTGCTCTTCACTTAGACCATGGTACATATGAAGGCGCTAAAGCTGCTATTGAAGCAGGTTACACTTCAGTTATGTTCGATGGCTCACATTATCCATTTGAAGAAAACTTAGAAAAATCAAAAGAAATCATCGCTTTAGCACATTCAAAAGGTATCTCTGTCGAATGTGAAGTTGGTGGTATCGGTGGTAGCGAAGACGGTGTTACTAGTGACGGTGAAAAAGCTGACCCAGAAGAATGCCGTACAATCGCTAATTTAGGTGTTGATTTCTTAGCAGCAGGTATCGGTAATATCCACGGTATCTATCCAGCTAACTGGAAAGGTTTAGACTTAGAAGTCTTAGCTAAGATTCAAGAAGCTACATCTGGTAAACCATTAGTTCTTCACGGTGGTACAGGTATTCCATACCCAATGGTTAGAAGCGCTATTGAAAGAGGTGTTAGCAAAGTTAACATCAATACAGACTTACAATTAGCATTCGCTGCTGGTGAAAGAAAATATTTTGAAGAAGGTAAAGACCTTGACCTCAAAGGAAAAGGATTCGATCCTCGTAAATTATTAAAACCAGGTTGCGAAGCAATTAAAGAAAAAGTTACTGAATTATTAAAAGAATTCGGTTCTTACGGAAAAGCTGCTTAATAAGCAAATCCAAGAAATTAAAAAGCCCTCCGATTAGTTTCGAAGGGCTTTTAATACGTGTTAATTATTCAGGATCTTTTACATCAGCATCCACGATTGTAGTAGTGGTAATTGCTTTTGTTTCATCTTGCTTTTGTTCTTTAGTAGGAGCTGGGTCATCAACTTTTGCTCTAATAGCTTTCTTTTTGGTATTAGTCTTCTTAGCTGCTTTTTCTTTTTTGTTTTCCTCTCTAAGAATAGCAGTACCAATAATGATTTGTATAATACCTACAATTGCCATAACTATACCTAATCCGATATAGATATATTGTTGAGCGTCATCTTTGAAGACAAATGCTAAAATACCAAGAGTTAAACTAACTGCGGCTAAAGAAAAGAATAGGACCATCCATCTAATTTTCTTCTTATAAAAGATTAATAGACCACCATTAATAAGTGATACACCACCTAAACAAACAAGTAATGTAGCGACGAATATGGTAATGAATTCTCCAATAACTAAATATTTAACTAATAGTAATACTCCAACTGCAATAAAGATGCTTGCGTAAATAAAAGCTGGATCAAACACTCTTTTTCTTTGTTGAAGAGTAAATATACCTGTAATTACTAATGCCAAAGCGTAAGCAAATAAAGTAATAGAAACAACAATACTAAGCCATTTTGTAATGTTAGCTTTATCTTGGATAGCAAAAACGACCACCATAACGCCCGCAATGAGCATTAAGGTACCATATACTAATTGCATCCATTTATATTTTGTAAATAATGATTTCATAGAATTATCCTCCCATAAATATTATAGAGTAAATTTTTCATTTGTAATCTTGTAAGATTAATTTCTTTTATATACAATATATAGGCTAGTTGGTCCCTTAGCTCAGCTGGTAGAGCAATTGACTCTTAATCAATGGGTCAAAGGTTCGAATCCTTTAGGGATCACCAGATAGAAATTTGCCCCTTCGTGGGGTTTTTCTTTTAAAGATACATATTTATAAAAATTTGTAATATATTATATCTAGTATTTTTAAGCTCATTATGGAAGTAGAAGAACTTAATAAAAAGCAAAGACGTTACTTAAAGATTAAAAGGGTGTTATCAATTATTCATGTAATAATCTTTTCACCTTTTTATTTATCTCTATTTATTATTGTTCTTTTAATTAATATGTTCGTTACTAAGTTCCATCCTTTCTTTGTTCAAGAAAGATATGGAAGAAATCGTAAGATCTTCAAGGTCTATAAATTTAGAACTATTGATGAGAAGACAAACCACTCGAATTCTTTTGCTAGATTTTTAAGATTTACTTCTTTAGATGAGATTCCACAATTCTTTAATATTCTTAAGGGAGATATGGATTTAATTGGCCCTCGACCTTTATCAATTAAAGAAGAAGATATGGATATTTTAAGAAATGTTCATCCTTATAACGTTTATTTAGTGCGTCCAGGACTCAGTGGATACGCTCAAATAAATTATGTAAACGAATCAAGTTTAGATAAAAAAGCAAGCTACGATAAATACTATATTGAACATTTTTCTTTTAAACTTGATTGTAAGATTTTCTTCTTAACTATCTTTAAGATATTACCTATTACTATTCATAAAAAATAAGCAATTTAAGTGATCTTTAATACAAATCTTAACTATTTTAATTAAATTAGGTCTTTTTTATTCTACATAAAATATATAAAAATAAAGAATAACTATATAACTATTTATGCTTAAGCGTGTCTATTTTTAAAAGATTTTTTAGCAATCCACTTGACAGAGTGCTAAAAGTGATTAAAATATAATTGTTAGCAATCAATCGTTGTGAGTGCTAAAAATGTAATTAGGAGGTATTAGTTTATGAAAAATTACATGACAACTTATGATCCATTCTTTGATCAAATCTTATTTGGTAATAGGTCTAGTGATTCTAAACTTATGCGCACAAATATTAAAGAAACAAAAGAAAACTATGAATTAACAATTGATCTTCCAGGTGTTAATAAAGAAGATGTTAATGTTAGTTTAAAAGAAGGTAACTTAACTGTTACATGTAAGAAAATCGAAAATAAGAAAGATGAAAGTGTCTTCTTACTTAAAGAAAGATTTGAAGGTACATATTCCCGTAGTTACTACGTTGGTGATGAAATTAAAATTCAAGATATCACCGCTAAAATGGAAAATGGTGTATTATCATTAACGATAAATAAAAAGAAAATAGAAGAAAAACCAACTGAACAATTCGTTCCTATTCTTTAATGGAGGATAACAAATGAAAGAAGTAAAACAGTTCCAAACTGAAAGCAAAGAGCTCCTTAATTTGATGATCAATTCGATCTATTCGAATAATGAAATCTTTTTAAGAGAGTTAATTAGTAATGCTAGTGACGCTATTGATAAATACAAATATTTGTCCTTAACAAGCAATGGTGAAGTACCTATTAGAGACTATGAAATTAGAATCTCTTTAGATAAGAAAGCTCGTACAATAACTATTTCTGATAATGGTATTGGTATGAGTAAAGATGACTTAATCAATAACTTAGGTACAATTGCTAGAAGCGGTTCTAAAGATTTTGCTAGTAAAATCAAAGAAGCAAAAGAAAAACAGGATTTGGATATTATTGGTCAATTCGGTGTAGGTTTCTATAGTGCTTTCATGGTTGCTAATAAGATTGAAGTTAGAACTAAGGCATATAATGAACAAGCATATTTATTCGTTAGTGATGGTGAAGATTCATATTCTATCGAAGAAATTGAAAAACCAGATAACGGAACTGAAATTACTTTATATTTAAAAACTAGTTCAAAAGAAGTCGACTATGATTGCTACTTAGAAGAATACAAGATCAAAGATTTGGTTAAGAAATATAGTGACTATATTCGTTATCCAATCAAGATGATTTGCACAACTAGTAAACAAAAAGTCGATAAAGAAGGCAAACCAATTGAAGGCAAGTATGAAGATATAAAAGAAGATACAACTTTAAATAGCATGATTCCTTTATGGAAAAAGAATAAGAACGAAGTTAAAGACGAAGACTTAAACGCTTTCTATAAAGATAAATTCATGGATTATGAAGATCCTCTATTATCTTTATTTGTAAGAGTAGATGGTAAGGTTACATATGATTCTTTACTCTATATTCCAAGCCACGCTCCATATAACTTATATAGTGAGAACTATGAAAAGGGCCTTCAATTATATTGTAAGGGCGTCTTCATCAAAGATAAGTGTGCTGAATTGTTACCAGACTACTTAAAGTTTGTTAAAGGTTTAGTGGATTCCCCAGACCTTAACTTAAATATCTCTAGAGAAATTCTTCAACAATCACCAATCATCAAAAAGATTAGTGAAAACGTTGAAAAGAAGATCATTGATAAGTTAGTCGAACTTAAGAAAACTGACTTTGAGAAATATGTTAAATTCTGGGAAGCATTTGGTGAACATATCAAGTTTGGTATCTATCAAACTTATGGCATGAAGAAAGATTTATTACAAGATACATTAATCTTCCATTCATTAAATAGCGAAGAAAATAAATACATCTCTTTAGCAGAATATAAAGAGAAAATGGATAAGAAACAAAAGTATATTTATTACGCAAGTGGAGAAAATCTTGATGCAATAAAAATGCTTCCACAAATCGAAAAATACCGCAAAAGTGGCATAAATGTTCTCTTATTAGATAAAAAGATTGATGAATTCTGCATCATGATGCTTAGAGAATATGAGAAGATTGAATTCAAATCTATCTCTGATGAATCTAGTGAAGATATCTCAAAAGAAGAGAAAGAAAAAGTGGAGAACGTTACAACTGAAAGTAAGCGTTTATTAGATAACATTAAAGAAGCTCTTAAAGACGATGTTGATGATGTTGTTATCTCAAGTAAGTTAGTTGATTCACCAGTTTGTATCTCTACAAAAGAAGGCTTATCTTTAGAAATGGAAAAGACTTTAAATGAACAACCAGGTGCGGAAGAAAAAGTTAAAGCTCAAAAAGTTCTTGAGATTAACCCAGACCATGACTTATTCAAAGCTTTCAACGCAATTCAAGATCAAGATGATTTAGTAAAAGAATATTCTTCAATCTTACTCGATGAAGCTATGCTTCTTGAAGGAAGAGAAATTAAAGATAAAGGTGCATTCATTAAAAAGCTTAATGCGTTAATGATAAAAGCCTTAGCTAAATAAGATTCTTAAAGAATGAACCGGTTCATCAATGAATCGGTTTTTCTTTATTTTGATTTTATATGTAATATAATAATTTACATGAAACCTTTAACTACTCACATTAAATACTTAGACAATTTCTTATTAGGAATTTTAGCTGGTGCTGTTATTGGTCTAGGTGGATTCTTAAATTTATTAATGTTAAGCCAAGGCCTTAAATATCTTGGCGGAATCCTTTTCAGCGTTGGACTATTTTCTGTCTGTTTCTTTGGCTTCCATCTTTATACAGGTAGAGTCGGTTATATTAGAGACAATGATAGAACATATGGTTTATCCTTATTAATAATGTATATAGGAAACATTATCGGAGCGGTTGGATTTGGTTATCTTTTAAAGCTAACTACAATCGCTGATGCAGGTAATATTTTAGACACTACAGCATCAAAAGTTGCTCTTGCAAAAATGATTAGTTTAGATGGAAATCCTGGTCAATCTCCACTAAATATGATAATTTTCAGTTTCTTCTGCGGTATTATGGTCTTCCTTGCTGTTGATATTTATAAGAAGAGCAGAAGTTGGCTATTCAAGATTGGTGGTTTAGTTATTTGTGTTGCTTTATTTGTTATTACAGGCATGGAACACTGTATTGCTGATATGTTCTACTTCGCTTTAGCTGGAGCATATGGTAGTTCTTTCTTAGCTTGTTTTTATGCGATACTATTGGCCACTGTTGGTAATTCCTTGGGTGCGATTGTTTCACGTATGACAGTCGTACATATTGAGACTATTGCTGGAAGGAATTAACATATAAAATATTTTAAAAAAATAGTGCAAAAATTATTTTCTTGTTTATAATATATAAGCGACCTAAGTAAAGAACGTGGTCCAAATGGGTCTGTAGCTCAGTTGGGAGAGCATCTGATTTGCATTCAGAGGGTCGAGGGTTCGAGTCCCTTTAGATCCACCATTTAGAAAAGTAAAGTCCTGATAATCAGGGCTTTTTATTTTATAAAACTAATATTTGATATTGTTTAAATTTTGCTTTTGTGGCAAAATAACAAAGCCGATATATTCGAAAGTATAAAGGCAAGCATAAAATGGCTGCGTAACTCAGTTGGCTAGAGTAGTCGGTTCATACCCGGCCTGTCGAGGGTTCGAGTCCCCCCGCAGCTACCATAATCGTATACATACTTTGATACAAAGTGAAATATGCGAAAAACCGCAAAAATGCTCTGAAATGGGCATTTTTTCTTATTTATTGCCAAGTTTTTATTAGATTGCTCATTGTAGTGTTGGTGATCTCAAAAATTTCATCAAACGATTTCTTTCCTTTTTTCGTTATAATAAAACATCTATTTATGAAACATTTTTACACTATGCGTATTATAAGTTATGAAATTAATCCTGTCTTTTACAGTTCTATAAGATCAATAATCAAATAAATGTCGATTAGTTCGGCATTTTTTGCTAATCAGTATGGTTTTCTCAATGTAGTTAATTTCCTTTAAACTTTACTTTGATTAATAATTTCTCGCATTTCTTGGGTGGAATATCCTCCCCACATCGTTTCAATATTAAATATCTCGCATAAATCTTCTAAACAATCGCTTCCTTGAGAAATGTTTAGGT
>Ga0256407_10005408_pt1 | contig 20517 bp, 6 predicted proteins | sample RumenRJG_04DNA_FD_193489 | JGI IMG/M metagenome (GOLD analysis project Ga0256407, IMG submission 193489) | Bovine rumen microbial communities from Lethbridge, Alberta, Canada - RJG_04 | ecosystem: Host-associated > Mammals > Digestive system > Stomach > Rumen | place: Canada: Alberta | collected... | reverse complement strand
AAAAAAATTAATTAATTATTTCTTTTTTTTTAAATTTATATATAAGAAATATTCATATTTTTTAATTTAAATCAAAATGAATAAACAATATACAACATGTAGATATAATAAAAATCATAAAGTTCTTAAATCAAGATTATTATTACATGAAAGTAAATGTCCTGATTCAAAAGGTAAAAATTTAAAGATATGTCCTTTTAACATATCACATAAAATCTCAAATGAAAAATTTGTAAAACATCTAAAAATTTGTCCAAATAAACCTAAAATTGAACAAAATTTAAAAGAACAAATTAGTAATTATATTAAAGCTAAAAATAATCATGAGGAAGTTAAAAATGATGAACAAAATAATAATAAAATAGTAATTGATATAGCAAACTTTTATAATTGCTCTTATGAAGAAAGTAAAAAAAATGAAAATCATACTGTTAAAAAAGTAATTGATCTTCAACAATTTTCCAATCAAGAAATTTTTAATTTTATGGATAATGGAATTGTGGACTATGATGAGGAAGATTAAATTTTATAATATATAATTGAATTTTAATATTATTATAAATGGAAAATATTAAAATTAGTTTATAATTTACTTTTTTAGTTTAAATTTTAATTTTTTTTTATTTTTTTACTATTTTAATTTAATTAATTATTAATTTAAATATTTTTTATTATTTTTTTATTAATAAATAATATCATTTGAATATTTTTATCATTTAAAATAAAAAATGATTAATGTATATTTTTTTTTCCAATAAATAATAATATCTAAAGTAATATATAATATTCTATGAAAAAAAAAATATAATTAAAATGCTAAGACTAAGATATATCCTTATAAGTCTTGCTATTCTAAATCAGATACTTTGCTTTGGAAAATTAAATGAGGGACGTTCATTAGAAGATAATAAAATTGATGAATTAGAAATAAATAAAAAATTTAATGTAGAAATAAAGAGAAATAAATTTTCATACTTTTATTTAAAAACAACTGATATGAATGAAAATGCAAATTTTGGTTCAATTTTATTTGAAGGAATTAAAAATATAAATGATATAAAGATTAAAGGAATTAATCTTCATTATGATTATATAGATAATAATGAATTTTTAAAAAAATTACAAAACACACAAACATTAAAAACTTATAAATTATATTATGACCCAAATTATCAAAATTATGAATTACTTTTTGAAAATGAGCTTCCAAAAGCAAAATATGATACAAATAATTTTTTTCTTTTTTCAATTGAAGGAGAAACAGATATTACTTTAGATTTGATAGCACTTGCATTTCCTAATGTTGAAATTTTTGAACCTGATAAAGCAAAAGAAAGAAATTTAATATATGAGCCAAATCAAATTATTTATCATCAAATTAAAATAAATGATTCAAAATTTAGAAAGAAAACAGTACTTATTTATACTGAAAATCAATGTCATATTAAATTTGCTGGTAATTTAAATGATCAAATAAAAATTAATAATGCAATTACAGAAAAATATAATTTAAATATTTTTAAATTTGATCGTGAACAAACTTCAGAAATTAGAGTTACTTTTAAATTTAAATGTGATAAAAAATATCATGCTAGAGTTTTAGTTGAATCTACATCAAAAAATGTTGCTTTATTTCAAGAAAATAGAGTACGTCCAAAAATATTCCAAACTTTATTTAGTTATATGCAATCTTTTGATTTTTATTATATTGGAAATTATAAAGAAGTTAAAAACAATTATGAATTATATCCAGTTCAAAAACTTGGTTTTTTTAAATTTTATTATACAACTCATATTTCAAATTATATTTTACCAACTGAACATGAAAAAGAATTATTACCTAATAAATTTCTTCAATTAAAGAATAAATTAATTATAATATACATTAAACCAATTTTACCTGGAACACTTGATATAAAAATATTTGAAAATTTAGATGAAATTAATATTGAAAACAATGGTATAACAAATATTAAAATAGAAAAAGATAGACAAAGACTAATAAGAATACCTAATAATGAAAGAAAAAATTTATATTTAACCATAAAGACATTTGGTAGTAGTAAAATAGAATGTAATTATCAAGGTGAAAAATTAGTTATTACTAATAAACCTATTTATAAAGAATTAATAAATGAAGTAGAATTAACTTGTGATTCAGTTGAAGATGCTTTATTTGAATTAACAGCAATTTATGATTCAAATTTATATTATCTTGTTACTGAAAAAAAAAAAGAAATAACTAATTTAAATGATAGGAAAGGAATTGTAATTCAATTAGAAAAAAATACAAATTATTATAGTCCAGAAATTAGAATTAATGTACCAGATGGAATTTCAAATTTTAATGTAGAATTTTATGTAGGAGAAACATTTGTAAAAAGTGATAAGTATATTCCTTTAATATCAAAAGGTGGAAATCCCATTCTAATGACAATAAATGATGATAATAAAGAAGAATTTCTTCAAATTTCACAAAATCCTTATGATGAAAAAAAAATGCCTATAAATGATGATAATTTATATTTTTATATTTTGGAATTTAAAAATGTTAAAATAGATAGAATTAATATAGCTGTTAATTACAAGAATAAAAAATCTCAGGCTAAAGATACTAGTCGAGAAAATGAAAAATATGTTTTAAATGAAAAATTAGTTCAAGTTATTGATAACTATGATAAAAATTTTATGAGAATTGCTACAATGAAATGTAAAAATAATATTAAAAATACAATTAAAATGAAATATGAAGAATTTGATTTGTGGAGTGAAACATTGATTAGAAAATATAACTTTTTTCAAATTTCATCAATTTATAATGGAATTACTTTTGAATTAGAAAATAAAAAAAATAAAATATTATTTACCTATAGTTATTCAAATGAATATATTGATTTATTGGAATTTGAAACTGAATTTAATGTATTTATTAATCAAAATATGTCAATTTATTCAAAATTAGATAATAACAAATTAACTTTTAAAAGAATAACAATCGGAAATTATAAGGATAAAAATACAAAATTATATTTACTTGATGTAAAGGAATATGTTACAAATTATGATGATATATGTACTTTAAATTCAGTACAAGAAAGTGATAAAACGAAAATTATAAGTTTAAATTCAGATGGAGAATATGATTTTGGAAAAAATGAAATTGCTAATGGAGATTGGTATTTAGTAGTTGTAAAAGAATTTGATAATCCTATAAATTTTGATGTTATTATTTATTCTGAAAAAGTAAAAATTGAAAATGGTAAAATAAAAATAGATAATAATATTAAATTCAATGAAATTAAAATTAATCAAAAAACAAAAATAGGTGATAAAAAAAGTTATTTATATTTAGATATTACTAAATTAAATGGAACAGAAGGTTCAATTCTTTTTGAAGGTATTGTTCCTGATGAATATATTATAAATACAGTTGTTATAAATATAAAAAAAGATGATATTGTAAATGATGAACTTTATGAAAGATTTAAAGAAGGTTTTCAAGTATCAAATACATTAATTAAAGATCCTAATAATAATTATTATGAACTTTTTTATGAGAAAATTATTGATTTTAAAGATGAAGATAGAAAGATTATTTTATTAATAGAAATTATATCAAATTCAAATATGGAATTTTTTATTACTCCTTTACCTTTTCCAAAAGAATTAGTAATTCAAGAAATTAATGCAGAAAAAAAATATAAATTAAAATGTTCAGATTCAACACACGATATATGTTATTATAAAATGAAAATAAAACCATTTACATATGAATATGAAAAAAAATATATTTTATTATATAAAACTACAAAGGAATCTTTAATTTATAAAGGTCATATGAATCCTTTAATTGCAGGTGAAGTAAGAGATGAAGTTAAAGAAAATCAAAAACATCAATTACTGGTTTTTGATTATGATTATTATTATGAAAATGAGATTGCAATTATATTTAAATTTTATAAAAAAGAAGATTATGAAATTGTCATTGAAATTACAAATACAAAAGTAGTTGTTTTTAATTCAATTAATGAACAAGTATTTGAATCAATTTTTTCTTATGATGCATATTATCCATTTTATTTTGTAGGAACTTATCCAGAAAATCTAATAAATTGGGCTATATATAATGAACAAAGTATTGGAAATTTCGAATTAAGCATGAATACTGATTACACTAATGGTATTTTGCCAATGGAAAATGTATTTAAATTTGAGCCAAATTCATTATATAAAATAAAAACAAATTTTATAATTATATATGTTAAACCAACATCTCCTGGTAATTTAAAATTAATATTTTTTAATTTGGAGGGTAATATTCAAATGAATGGTTTAAATCATGTATTTTTAGAGAAAGAAAAAACATTTAAAATAAATGAATCACCTAAAAATGTGAATTTACATATTAAATTAATAGGAAAAGGAAAAGTTAAATTGAATTCAAAATATGAAATTACAAATGAATTTTTCATTAATGATAAAATGGAAAGCATTAAATTAACAACAGAGAAAGAAATATTACTTAGTATTATTGTCACTGAAAATTTATTATATAAAACAATTCAACCTACAAGCTCAATTTTAGTTAGAAATCAAAAAAATATTTTATTTGAATATCCTAATGATTTAAGATATGGTTCAATTGAAATTGATATTAAAGCAAATAAAGAAGTGTTTTATAATTCTTATTTTAGTCATACAAAAAGTGCTGAATTTTTCCCTAGTGTACAATTAAGTAGAAATCCTATTAGAAATTCATTTAATCAATTAAATGATTATCATGATACTATTTTCTTTGATAAAAATCCATATGATCAATTCCATCTTGATATAAATCAACACAAATTTTTTTATGGTATTGAACTTGAAAATGAAAATCTTACTTCATTATATATATCATTTATTAGAAATGAAAAAGATCTAAAGTACCAATATGAATCAAATGAAAAAGAATTTAATTATATATCAAATGATCATTTTCCAGCACTTGCTAAAACAAATAAAGAAAAAATAGATATTCAAATAATGTGTTATTTTTGTAAGAGAATAACATCAAATTCATTAGTATTAAAATATGAAAAAAATACTCTTCTTAGAAGAACATTAACTTCTCAATTTAATTTTTATGAACTCCCTGTTTTATATAATGGAATGCATTTTGAATTATCAAATAATAGTGATTCTGCAATATTGTATTATCAATATACAGATAAAAATGAAAAAATTAATCAAGAATTTATTAATGAAATTTATAAACTTAATTTTAATCCTATAAATGAAAATTATATTACTTTAGAAGGTTCAAAATTAAAATTAAAAGATCATCCTTTGAAAAAATATAAGGTAAAATTAAAAGTATTTTTACTTAAGAAAAATATTCAAGAATTTTCATATAATTATGATAATCTTTGTTATTTAACTAAAATTGAAGTAAAAAAAAAAGAAGGAAAATATGAAAATAATGTAATAATAATACCATTTGATAAAGAAATAGATCTAAAAGAAAGGAAAGGTAATTGGTATTTAATAGTTATAGGAGAATATAATGATATAATTGGAACAAGATTAATTTTATTTAAAGAAAAAGTAACTATTTCTGGAGATAAAATAGAAATTGAAAAAATTAAATTTAAAGAACTTAAACCAAATGGAGAAAAATTAAAATTAGAAGATAAAATTTCATATTTCTATATTGATATTAGAAAAATGGGAAAAGAAAAATATGGAAAAGAAGGTTCTATTGTTTTAAAAGGATTAGATAAAGAAGAAGAAGGATCAAAAATTTCAGTTCATATGGCATTTGATAGATCTGAAAATTTGGATGAAAAATCCTTTTCAGATAGCATAAAAAGTTTTGAAAGAAAAGAATTAAAATTAGAATATGATAAAAAAAATAAACTTGTTGAATTTTATTATGAAAAAACTCTTGATATTTTAAATTATATAATAATACAGATTGAAAATTATTTAGATAAAACAAATCTTGAAGTTCAAGCAACTGATTTTGTAATTTATAAAGAAATTGATGAAGATAGCCTTAAAACAATTAATTCTTTCAATTGTAATAAAAAAGATCTTCCATGTTATTATCAATATAAAATAAAACCAGATTCATATACTTCAAAATATTTAATTTTTTATTCTAAATCTTTAGATCGTCTTATATATAAAGGATCAATTAATCCTTCAAATTCATATTCTAATAAAACTACAATTATTGATGATAATATTTGCTATTTTGTTGTTTTAAAATATCAAAGTGAACAAGAATCAGATATTATAGTAACAATTAAATTTTATAATGAAAAAAATGAATTAAATGCTGTGAAATTACTAATGGATTATTCAAATTTGAAAATTGTTAGATTTATTGGAACTCAAAGAAAAGAAAAAATATTCCAAAGTATATTTACATATGGAAATGAATTTCCCTTTTATTTCCTACAATGTTATACTAAGGAAGAAGAAAAATTTGAAATGTATAATGAACAACCTTCAAATATATTTAAAATTTATTACAAAAATAAATTTGAAAAAAGTATATTACCAACAGAATCAGATATTGAAATTAAATCAAATTCTTTCAATGAAGTTATTGAAAGTGATATTATGTTAATCAAACCATTATCAGCTGGTAATTTATATTTAAGAATTTATCCATTATCATTTTTGGATGAAAAATTAATAAATGAAGGTCGTTATCATATGCATTTACCAATCAATCAAGAAAGAATAATAAATTTACCACTTGTTTTAGAAAAATCACCATCATTTTATATTTCAGTTCATTCAATAAATAAAGGGAAATTTTCTTTTAATGATAAGTTAGATACATTTGATTCAATATCAGAAGAAGTAAATAATAAAGTAATTAAGCTTAAAACTTCAGATAATTTATTAGTAGTTATAGTAATTAGATATAAAAAAGATTTATATGAGGTTATATCAATAAAAGAAGATGATCAGGAAATAGTAAAAGTTGTAAAAGATAAGAAATTAATATTAATTGAATATCAGAGAAGTGATAATTATGGGAAAACTATGCTTGAATTAACAAATACTATGGATGTAAAATATAAAGTTTGTGATGGTTTTGCAATAAGTGATAAATATTTTCCTCAAGTATCTGAAAGTAAAAGTGATATTAGTTTGGAATTTAATGAATTAAATAAATATATTGAAACTGTTCAAATGGAAATTAATCCTTACCATGATTTAAGATTAAGATATAGTCAAAATGAAAATTATAAATATTATTATGCAATTGAATTTGAAGAAAATAATACTATAGATGTTAAATTAATATATAATAAAAGGCCATCTAAAAATTCTAATCTAAATGAAAATAAATTTAAAACTATAAATAGAGATCAAATGAATATTTATCCTCGTAAATCAGAAAAAAAGTATATTTCTATATCTGCATATGTTTGTGATTATTCATATCAAAGTAAATTATTTATGAAATATGGTGATGATGAAATTATTTGGAGTGGTAATCTAGAAAATCTTTATAATTTCTATAAAATACCATTATTATATAAATATATTTATTTTTCACAAGAAGAAATAAATAATAATATCCTTTTTTCTTATGCATATAATGATGATTCTCAAAAAGATACTGAATTTATTAATAAAATTCAAAATTATAAATCAAGTAAAATTGAAATAAATAAATCTTTAAAAATTTCTGAACCTTTGGAAAAATTTAAAGTTTCAGAATATTATATTTATTTATTACCTAAAGAATCAGAATATAAAACACAATTAACAAATTTATGCTATTTAAACAATTTGAAAGAGGAGAATGATATAAAAATAATTTCCAAAAAGGAAAAAGAAATTAATTTCAATTCTGATTATAATGGTAATTATTATATTGCAATAATAGCAGATTATGAAAATCCATTCCCAATTAGGCTTCCTCTTTATTTTGGTAAAATATCATTCAAAAATGGAGAAATATTTGAAGAAGAAAATCAATTTAATGAACTCAAAACTAATTCAAAAATAACTGAACCAATTAGTAATTTTTATATTAATCTTGATAAAATGGATGTAAAAGAAAAATCAGAAGGTTCAATTATATTTAAAGGAATTGATGAAAATAATATTAAAAAATATAAAATCAAAATTGCATATCTTAAAAAAAATGAAAATAGAAATGATAAAATAAAATCAAATGGTACAGATGTAGAATTTGTATATGATAGTAAAAATCAAATATATGAAATATATTATTCAAAAGAATCAACAGATAATATAGAATTGTTAATTCAAATTAATAGACAAGATGATGAATCAGAAATTGAGCTTCAAACTTCAGAAATAGTTAATAACATTAAAACAACAGAAAAAGACTTTTCATCAAAAATTAATAATTTAAAATGTGATATTGATAAATTATGCTATTTTAGATTTGAATTTGACCAAAATAAAATAGATACTGAATATAAATATTTTGTAATATATAGTGAAACATATAATCGTTTATTTTATAAAGGAAGTTCAATTAATCCTAGAAATGGTTTAAATTCAATTGAAGAAATTGTTGAAAATAATGAATGTAATATTGTTTCTTTAGGTTTTAAAAAAGATGAAGATTCAAAAATTTCAATTATTGCTAAATTATATAGAAATAATGAATTAAGGAGTAAAGCTGAAATAACAAATGAAAAAGTTGTATTTTTCCATGGAACAACTAGAAAAGAAAGATTATTTCAAACATTTTTCCCATATGAAAATTATTTTTCATTTTATTTATTAGAATGTTATAAAATTGTAAATTCAGATTTTGAAATTTATCCAGAACAAAATTCAAAAGAATTTGAACTTGTATATCATACAAAACTTGATGATCATATTTTCCCTACAAATAAAGATGGAAAATTACCATCTAATGATTATACTATATTTAATAGTCGTTATGAAATTATTCATATTAAACCAAAAGGTCCTGGTGATTTAAATTTAAGAATTTATCAAAAGGATTTAAAATATTTAAAAAAAAATTCATTAAATACTATTCATCTTAAACCAAATATTCCTTTATCTTTATCAATAAGTAGAACTGAATTTAATAATATTTATTTAAGTATAACAAAATTAAATAGTAATGAATTATTGAAATTAAATTTAAATGAAGATAATATTAATATTGAAGCACAAAATTATGAAAAACAATTTCTACCTAAAAATGATAAAATTAGATTAGAAACCAAAAGTAATATGTTAGTTTCAATTGTTATAAATTATGAATTTTTATATCATGTAATTAATATTGGAAATGCAAAAATAAAACTTAATTCACCAAAAAAATATTTTTTAATAGAATATGAAAAAAACCTTTTATATTCCTCATCAAACATTACAATTTCAACATCAAAAGAAGTATCATATAATATGGCTTTTGGCTTTTCAAAAAGTCCTCAATATTTCCCATTAGTTAGTAATAGTGGAAATCCTTTAAGATTTAGATTCCATAAAAATCATTTAGTTGATAATATTTATTCAAATAAAAATCCATATGATCAATATAAAATATTAAATGATTTTTCATATTATTATGCTTTAGAGTTTGATGAACCTGTTGATTTAAATGTTAAATTTAATTATTCTTTAAAAAATGATCAAAATGATAAAGTTTTAAAAGAAAATAAAGTAGGTATAATTTCAAAAAATAAAATTAATATTGATAGAACTTATAATAATTCTCATATTTCATTCTTTGTTCTTAAATGTGGAAATGAAAAAGAATATGAATTAAAAATGAAATATGAAAATGAAAATTTATGGACTAATAAAATATCTAAAAAATATAATTATTATAATATCCCAATATTACATAATGGTATTCATTTTGAACAATCAAATGTAAATGCAAATACATTATTTTTATATAAATTCCATAATAATAAAAATAATGAAAATAATTTTATCAAACAGATAGAATCTTTCAAAGAGTCTAATGATTATATTTTAATAAATAATAAAAATAAAGTTTCAGAATTTTCTTATTCAAAAAATCCAATTAAAGACATTAAAGTAACATCAACAAAATTATATTTATTAAAACAAAATGATAAAAATGCTGAAAAAAGTCAAAATATGTGTTATTTGAATTCAGAAGAATCAACAAATGATAAAGATCTCAAAATAATTAATTTTAATAAAGATAATACATATAAATTCCAAGAGAATGATGAATTAAATGGTAAATGGTATATGACAATTGAAAGTGAATATTCAGAGAATGTTATTTCAAAATTTATAGTTTATAATGGAAAAGTTGAAATAAAAAAAGGTTTAATTGTATCAATTGAAAGTACAAATAAAAAAAATTCAAAAACTGTTTTAATTATAATTTTAATTATTTTAGTTTGTATTGCAATAGTTTTAGCTATTATATTCATAATAAAAAGATCGAAAGATGACTATATGAGTGAATTTCCAACACAAAATATTTCTTTAATTGCTGGAGAAAGTGGAAAATATACAAAGGTTTAATTAAAATTAATAATATATTTAAACATTAAAAATTTAATATTAGTTATTGTTATTTAAATTATAAAATTTTATTTATTATTTCAACCAAAAGCTAATCTTTTTCTTCCTCTCATTTCTACTTTTTTATAATGCTCTATAATTTTTTTTCCATTATCACAATTATTTTCATAAATATTTATAACTTTTTCAAAAACTTCTTCACTTTTAGGATTATTTGAAATCATAGCTCTTTTTAAAACATATAAATCAACTGCTTTATCTTCAATTCCACTTTGATTACTTGTAGTCATTGAACTTAAGCCAAAATCAATTAAATACATATAATCATAATTTTTTAATTTTAAAATTTCATCTTTACCAGAATTTAAATTATTTTCATTATTTTCATTTGATTTTATTTTTAATATTATATTACTTGGAGTTAAATCACCATGTACAATACCATTTGAATGTAATTTACTTATCATATTTCCTAAATCATTTATAATTTTTTCAAGAAATTTTTCATATGTATTTAAATCATTTAATTGGAAAATATATGTTAAAATTTCTTTAAGTTGACATCCATTATTTATATATTCCATATATATTTTTCTTTCTATTAAATTTACAAAATATATAGTTGGGACATTTATTCCATTTTTTGAAGCACGAGATATGTTTCTTGTTTCATTTAAAATTCTCGATTTTGTTAATTTGGTATCTAATTCTTTTACTCTATATTGTTTTATAAATCTTTCTTTTACTAAACATAGTTTATCTAAAAATTTAGTTAGGTATATTTTTCCTTCTGCTCCTTGTGATAATACTTTTTCCATTTTTAAATTTTTTAATTATTTTTTATAAATAAATAAGTTTATATTCTTTTATTTAAAATATATATTTTTAATTAAATTATATTTAAATACAGGAAAAAATTCAAAAAAAGTTTAATAAGAAAATCAAGGATATAAATATTAATCCGGTATTTATAAAAAAAACTTAAAAAATTTATTATTTATAAATGTTAAAATTTATAATTTTCCCAAATAAGATTCATTTTTGAAGATGTATTTAATTTGTTATTTTTATTATTAATTTTAAAATTATTTAAATTGTTCAAACTATTTTTTCTTTTTTTATTTATCATTAATGATATTTTAATATCTTTTAATATAGGTCTCATATTCTTAATAATAAACATATATCTATTAAAATCAAAAGCAATATCAGAAGAAGGAAAAGAAATTATAAATTCATCACTTTTTTTTTCACAAATAAAATCTTTTTTAATCATTTGAGCAATATAAAAATCATTAATAATTTTATATAAATTATCATCTGGTGAAACATCTTTATTTGCCATTGAAGGATAATTAAAAATTCTTACTTTATAGAAATAATTTTTATTATATAAAGAATTTATTATTGGAAGTGTATTACTTATCATTAATCTTCTTTTAATAATAAAAATAGGTCTAATTTTAATTTTTGATAAATTAATATATTCATTTAATTTTTTAGACATTATTTCATTTGATATTACTTTATCATTATATATCATATTAAATTTATTAACATCTAAATTTAAATTTAAACCAATTATATATTTTATTTCACTTAAAGTAATAGTTGGATTTACATTTAAATAAAATTCATTATGAAGATATAAATAAATTATTTTTATTCTTGGATTTTTTATTTTAGGAATTTCAATTTTTCTAAATTCATTTACTATTATGGGTGAAGAAAAACTCGTCTTATATTTCTTTTTCTTTTCATTTCTTTTTACTATAAGTTCTAAATCTTCTTTTTTATTATCGTTTTCATCTGATTCAATATGCTTTTCATTACATATTGAATTATTATTATCATTTAATTCTTTTTTATTTTTTATTAACTCTAAATTATCTTCATTTATTGAATCTGTTTTGTCATTTATGGAATTTTCTTCTATATTTTTATTTGAATTGTTATCATTTCTTCTTTTTTCTTTTTTAATTTCTTTTTTATTTGAATTTAATGGATGAATATATTTAATTGATTTTTCATCAACAATTTTATTTTTGTTTTTTTTTTGCATTGTGTTTTGTTTTAGATTTGTATTTTTATTATATATAATTAATGATTCTTTGTTTTTTTTCATTTTAAAATAATATAATTAAAAATAATATTTACATTTTTTCAATAACAAATAAATTTAATAGTTTAAATAAATATAAAAATAATGACAAAATTATATTGCTTTATATATATGAATAATAATTTTTATATATCATTTATTTAATAATATATCATTTGATTTTAATAATTAATAGAACAAATTAAAATAATTAAATTTTATTTTCCAATATTTGTAATATTGAACAGGAATTAAAATAATATTTATTTTCATTGTCTTTTTCATTAATGTAATTTAAATTCTTTATTTCATAATTATTATCACTTTCACTATATATATAATCATTATCATTATTTGAAAATTCTTCATTATCTAATTCAAAATAATTTTTATTTATAATTTTACTTGAAAAAACTTTAGGAATTGATGACTTAATTATTTTTAATTTTTTTCTCAAATAAATTAAATTATCTTCATCATTTGATATAAAATCAGAACTTAATTCTTCAGTATTTGGACAAGTATTACAATAGTTTTTATTTAATATTGAATTTGTGTTTAATTTTAATATTGATGGCCTAAAATTTATTTCTAAAGGTTTTAGGTTTGGTACAAATTTATTCTTATTCATATTTTTGTAAGAAAATTTTTTTACTGGAATTTGAATTTTTATATAATCATCTTTTGTTGATTCTTCTAAATATGTTTTTCCTAATAAAAAATGTTTTTTTTTAAATATTTCATTAGAATTTTTAGAAAAAAGATTTTTAGTTAACTGAAATGATTCATTTTCTTCTTTATAAAATTGTTTATTAGGTTTAAATATAATATTTGATTCCATTTATTATTTTATTATTTTGTATAATATATTTAAAAAAACAATTATTCAGTATTATATTTTTATAATAAATATTTATTTATTATTAAATTATTTAAATAATAATACATTAATATTTCAATAATTAATTATTTATAATTTACATTTTATTTTTTTATAAATTTGATATATATTCAATTTATCATAAGTAAATTAAGTTTCTTCTCTATTTTCATTATTATGTTCATATTTATAATTAATTTCCATTGATATATGATATGATTTACAAGTAAATTTAAAATGAATGATATAAAAATATTTACTCTTTATTATATCATTTTAATAAAGAAATAATAATATTCAAAAAAATAAAATTATAAAAAAAATTAAATAATTAATATTATTCCTAATCAATTTTGTCTATAAACATTTTATTATCATTTTTTCCTTCATTTTCTTCATTTCCTTGAATATTACTTTGTGCATCAGAATATTCACTTTCATGAATAGAATTAGCATTAAAAACAGAACCATTATTGGGAATAGTATTATCATAATTACTTTTTACATTTTGTCCAGAAAAATCTAAATTAATATTTCCACTTCTTAAAGTATTATTTGTATTTATAGTATTAATCATTGAATTAGAGATATTTGAACTTTGTTTTTTAATAATAGTTTTAACAGATTTTAAAGTTTTAACATTAAGCATTTCATTAAAAAGATCATAAAGTGAACAGGCAATTTTTCCACATTCCTTGGATAATCTAAAACCTCTTGTTGACTCATTATATAATTTAAAAACAATAATATAGACATCATTCATAAAATGTAAAGTACATTTTTTAATATCTCTAATATTCAAATTAAAAATAATTTTTTTCATATCATAAACAACAACAATAAATTGATCAGTTAAAATAACAGTCGACAACTTATCATTAAATCCTTTATCACCAGATTGAAAATCAGCATTATAAATAATATTATCAGTATCAATTTTCATTAATTGATAAAGTAATTCTTTAGCTTCAGCAGCTTCTTCATCATAATTTTTAATAGGTTCCCCTTCAATAATAACTCTAGGAAATCTAAATCTTTCAGTTTTAAGATTACTTTTTGTAAGTAATTTAAAAGTATTTTTAATACCAACAGCAATACTATTAGTAATTTTTAAAGCAGCAGCAAAAGGTGAAATAATAGCACCAAGTAAACCAGAACCCAATCCTTTAAAAAATCCTTTAATTCCTTGTTGTTTAGCTTTTCTATATGGATTTAAGAATATACCAGTTATACCTTTTAATAATTCTTTCCCTCCACCAATTAAACCTTGAGCTGTACCACTTAAAACATTACCTGGTTCATCTTCCTCATCTACTATAGCATCTCTTGAATGACCAGTTGCACTTTGTGTAGCTGCATATAAAGTTCCTGTTATTTTACCAACTGCATCAGCAGCTCCTCCTATTACACCTGATAGTAATCCTACTATACCACGACCTAGTCCTTTTGCAAATTGAGTTGGTCCTTGAAGAAATCCTTTACGAGGTTCGTTGAATAATTCGAAAAATCCTGTTCCTATATTGTCTATTAATTTTACAGGATTACCTATTATATCAAGGGAACCTAATATTTTGTATATTTGAAGTATACCTTGCTTTGTGTATTCACCTATTAATTTCCACATTAATGAATAGTAATCTATGTAGACATTTTGGAATATTTTTTCTGAGAATTTTAATGGTGATTCTGTTATTCTTGCAAATGAGTTTCCTATTGAACCAAATATACGAATTAATGTTTTTGGTATTGATTCACTTTGGATTGATGCTAAATCTAAACGGAGTGTTAAGTTAAATTTTATTGCTCCTATTAAAAGGAAGTTTATTAACATTTTTGAGAGATTTTCATTTTCTCTTGTTAATTTTAATATTGGAGTTTCTACTTTCTCTTTTAAACTTTCTTCTTCCTTTATTTCAGGTTGTTTATCTGTGTTATTATAATAATCTAATAATGACATATAATTATTTGTTATATTCATCAAATTATTCATAACATATTGTTCTACTTTAATATTAAATTCTTGCATTGTAATATCAATTTGAGGATATTTACTAACTTGTACATCGGTTGAAATATTTCTTGTATATTGACGAACAACTAACATAGAAAGAAATGGGACAATATCTTTGTTTGAATTTTCATTTTCATTTGAAGGAATAATTTGTTGTTTGGGATAAATAATATTTTTATATGAATCATTTTTACAATAATCAACTTGGAAATTTTTCATAAAGAAAGTAATATTTTCAGTATTTTCAATTTTGGAATCATTATTAAGTGATAAAACATTATTTTTATATCCTGCTTTAAGTCCATACATTGATATATAAAAAATTTCTTTAGGAATATCATCAATAAATGACATTCCCCATCCTTTAAAATCACAATTAATATCCATTGTACTTGGTCTCTTTTTATTTCTAAAGAATATTTTTTCAACAACAGATTGTTCATTTGGAATATATTCAGATTCTTCAATAGTTAAACAACGAGTATTTTGCATATTTTTAGTAAAAACTGATAAAGAAATAGATTTATAAATTTCAATTTCCTCATATTCTGGATCTTTTGTTGAAATATTATAAATATTTTTATCAAATTTTGAAAAATTAAATGTTTTTTTTTCACCATAAACTTCACATTCTAAAGTATCTTTTATATCTATTGTACTTTTCCAAACAAAAGGAACTCTATCTCTAGGATTTATTAATAATGGTTCTCCCTTTTTAGTTTCATATATTTTTATAGGACTATTTGTTTTATTATCAATTTCTAAATATGGATAATGTGGTAAATTTAGCATAATGTAAATAATACCTTTATCATATGTTTGATTAATCATACGAATTAAAATATAATATTCATTTCCATTATATGTGAAAATATTACGAGGATATTTATTAATTTCATTCTTTTCAATTTTAATCATTAAATCAAAATCTTCAACATTTTCAACATCAAAAGGACCACTCCAATTAATTTCATTATTTGAAGAACTTTCACTTCTAATTCCAATTCTATAAATTCTTTTTTTTTCGGTATAAATTAAATCTTGTTGTGCTTTATCTTTTAAAGTATAAGTATAACCTTCTTTATCTTCTTCTTGCATATAAAAAACATCAAATCCCAAATTATTAATAATAAGATATCTTTGTTCAAAAACTAAAACAACAGAATAAATATAATTATCAGAAATTGTTATAATACAAGCAATATCTATAGAAGTCATTAAATCATCTTTTTTATCATTTGAAATAATATTAATTTTTTTATTTATTCTAACTACTCCTTCAATTCCAATTGTATTCATTTCAAAAGCATCACTCCATTCTGTATCATTTAAACGTATCATTAATTTACCATCATTTTCTGGTAATGTAATTAAATTTATTTTCTCTTTTTGTAATATTATAGGATTTTTATTTTCATCTTTTTTATCAAATTTTTTATTATTTGTTGATAAACATAATATATCTGTATTTAATCTATTGGTAATTAAGTAATCAAAGAAGAAAATATATTTTAATGATTTTGTTGAAAATTGTTCAATTTTTAATAATTGATTATTTGCTAAAGTTTTTTTTGAACAAGGAACTTTTGCAACATGCATATTAATTTCTTTAATATTATCATTTTCACAATATAAAATTAGATGATCAATTCTTTCTCTAATTGCAAATTCTCTAGATTCATATTTTTTTCCATAATAATCTAGAGAAATTTTAATTGATGCAATATTTTGTTCTGGTTGTAAATCATAAAAAACTTCAGTTTGTAAAGGTTTTAATATAATTTCTTTTCCATCTTTATGAATTATTAAAGGAAAAGGTAATGAATTGAAAAATTCAACACATGATTGAATATTAATTATATAATCATATCCATCTTGTATTTTATTATCTTCTGGTGTTGTTAATTTTACTTTTTTTTCTTTTTCTTGTCCTTCTATTTTTTTTTCATCAATTTCAGGCTTTTTACTTTTTTCTTTTTGCTCAATTGATTGATAAATTTTATAATCAAAACATAAATGAGAAATGGAACCTTCTTTATCTTGAACAGGGATAATTTTACTATCATCATTATTATCAAAATTATTTAAAATTTGATCTGTTATTAATTTAAATCTTGGATTTTTATCATCTTTATGAGCATTTTCAAATTGTTTTTTCTTTTTTTTTCTATCATCATTTTTTACCTTATCAATATCTTTAATTAATATTTCATCAATATTATCATAAATTTTTTGAGAAGGACCATCTTTATAAACACAAATTGAAATTTCTGGTTTTTGTGATTTACTTAACATCCAAGTTAAAGGAATAGGAGTTGGAATTTTAATATTTTTCTTTATAAGAATACAATTATCAGGAATTGAATTATCATTAATTTTAAGATACAATTCATCATATTTTGTATTATTTACAAATTTTATTCCAGACATAAAAAAAATTTCTTTAATTAAACCTGATGTATCAACTCTAACTGTAATTTCAACAATTTTAATTATACCATCTTGATTTATTTTTACTTTATATTCTCTTATTATATTTCTTGAAAAATTAATTCCTCTTATTGGAGTTGAATCATCAAAAGAAAAAGAAAATTTATCTTTTAATATTTTATTTTTTAATATTGAAGGACCTAATGCTTCAGCAAGAGTATTTTTAGTAAATGAATATGTACCATCTTTCTTAATTTGATATTTAATTTTTGGATTTGCTTCAAACCAAAAATTCACGGGTAATCCTAATAAATTTTTCATTTGTAAAATTATCTCTTTTTTTTCTTTTTCATTTCCTCTTCCAACAACATTTTTTTGATTATCTAAATCTATTTTTTTCCATAATTCTTCACTTTGATAATATTTAGTTAAAAACATATTTAAAACTTTAATAGAATTTGATGAAATATTCATATTTAACATATCTTTAGATGAAATATCAATTTTATTTCTTGTAATTGGATCAACTTGTAACATATTAATTTCCATACCATAAGGTTCAATAAAAGGTTCAAAGTCACTTAAAATTAAATTATAATAATAAATATCTATTTCAAATACCATTTTCATATATTGATAACATGTTTGGAAATTATATTGATCCATTGAAATTGGTTTTGCTGTTATTATTTCTATTATTGCATTTCCCATATTATTTTTATCTCTTGGTTTTGAATTTGAAATATATTTTAATGATAATTTTGTAAATGATATATCCATTAATATTTTTTTTCTTATTGTTGTATTATCAAATATTGTAAATGATGCTTTATCTATTTTTAAATTTACATCCATAAAACTATTAAATTTAGAAATATTTCTTGGATCTTCTTTTTCTAATTTTATTTTTATATCTTTTAAACGTTTTAAGAAATGTTTCTGTAATTTATTTTTAATAATAACTCTTCTAATTGTATTTCTTAAATTTGGTTTTTTATTATTTACCTTTAATTTATTTTCTCCATTTTCAATACCAATATCTTCAGGTTTAACATAAGGAACATATTTTTCTTGCATATCAGTATAATAAAATTTCATTGAATCATTATATAATTGAGTTAATTTCCTAATTTGTCTAAAACCAAAATTTAAAAGAAGAGGTTCAAATAAAACATCAATATTCATAACTGAAATAGAATTAACAGGTACAATATAACTTTTAATTTGACAAGTCATTCTAAAATTAGATAATAATTTTTCAGTAACTGGATTATGAGTAAATTTATTTTGTGAAGGAACATAATAAATTAAATCCATATCAGCTTCATAAATCATTAAATTCATATTATTATCATTAATTGAAAAATCTTGTTTAATTAATTTTTTTTTTGGCATTTCATATACATTATCCATTTCTTGTTTCCATTCTTGAATATAAGTCATATCAAAATTAATTGAAAAAATTGGAGTGTCTATTTTATTTGCATCTAAAGGCATTTTTAAAACTGTATCATTCATATTTACTGTTACTTTTAATATTGATTTTATATGTTCTGTTTTTTTAACTTTTTCCTTTAATCCATATAAAAATTTAAGTTTACTTAAATTTTTTAATTGACGTTTAATTTTTTCTTTATCAGCTTTATTTTCTTCATCATCTTCTTTTGCATCTTCTTTTATTGTTTTTAATTTAATATTTGATTCATCATTTTTATCTTTTATTTTATTAGTGTTTATTATATTATCTTCATTAGAAATTCTACTTCCATATTTACTTCTTGTATTTGATTTAACTCTTTCAAAAAATTTAACATTAATTGCTTCTTCTTGCATTTTTCTAATATATTCTATATTTTTTTGTCTTTCTTCTTCTTTAATCCTTTCAGCATTAGGATTATTTTTTTCAACTTCTGCACACATTTCACAATATTTTTCATAATAATACATTGAAAATAAATATAATCTTAAAATTGAATCTAATCCAATAACAATATTTAAATTATTAATATCAATTATTGTTTCTGATTTATTAGTTGTTTTAATATAACAAAATAATATTGTAATAAAACTATTTGTATTTTGACTTTCAACTTTATTTGATTCAACTAAACAATCAAAATGAGGATTAATTAATTTTTCTTTATTAATAGATAAATCTTTATCATATAATCCTACATTTGAAATATCTAATTTAAAATACATATCTGAATCATCAGTAGTTGCAAAAATCATTAAATAATCATTTTGTTGATATAATAAATAATCATTTATTGATAAATCTTTATAATTTTTTCTCATTATTAATGATACTTTATTAATTTTAAAAATAAAATTAAGACTCTTTCTCATTTTTTCAACATCTTTAATTGTCTTTTCATAATGTGTTGCTTTTTTTGCTACTTTAGCAAAATTATTTACTACACTTGTATATTTTTTATTTTTTTTTGATTTTATTTCATTTTCAATTTTCATTTTTTCTTCTTCTCTTTTTTTTTTTTCCTTATTTTCTTTTTTATTTTCTTTTTTTTTTTTTTTTTTTTTTTTTTTTTTTTATTTTTTTTTTTTTTTCTTTTTTTTTTTTTTTTT
>Ga0256407_10005406_pt1 | contig 20522 bp, 10 predicted proteins | sample RumenRJG_04DNA_FD_193489 | JGI IMG/M metagenome (GOLD analysis project Ga0256407, IMG submission 193489) | Bovine rumen microbial communities from Lethbridge, Alberta, Canada - RJG_04 | ecosystem: Host-associated > Mammals > Digestive system > Stomach > Rumen | place: Canada: Alberta... | reverse complement strand
AAGCTGCCGCTCGGCATAGCGCTGAGATTCAATCTCCACCATCTGGTAGGTCTGGTAGAACAACAGTCCCAGCACGGCCATCATGAGTATGGCAGCAAACAGCACCACCCACAGACTTAGCCGTGTGGCGGATGTTTGTAGGATGTGATGATTTTGTTTCTGCATTCTCTTATTATTATCAGCGTAGCGCTACATTCTCTGACCTAGGGTCAGAGTGTGGCGTTGCATTCGTCGCCAAAGGTACAACAAAAAAATGGACTGACCAAATAATCAGTCCATTTTTCTTCATCTCTCATTCTTTTGATGCCCAACAGCATTTCACATCTAATTTATCAAGAAGATTTTCTCTTTGCCTTTGTACCTTGCTTTCACAGTAGCACGGCCGTCAACAATTGGGCTGATGCTGAACTCAACAGCGCGCACGGCATTCTCTGACCCATGGTCAGAGTGTGGCGCTGCATTCTCCGACCTTTGGTCAGAGTGTGGCGTTGCAATCTCACATGTAGCCTCAACCTTGGAACCGGCCTTCATCGGGGCATAAAGCTGGTAGTGGTTGCACTCGGTATAGCCGTTGGCATTGGTTGACATGAGGGGACGTTCAGGGATGTTTAATTTCTTACCATCTACGGTGATTGTTATCCGAGGGACAAAAGCTGGCTGAACATCTAAATCTGCCTTGGCAAAACCGATGCCGTGGAGATCGAAGAGACCTTGCGGGCGCTGGGGCTCTTGACGACGGCCCCACTGCGGATGCCCATGCTGATCAGGCTGTTTGACTTCAGGTCCCTCTGTCACAAGATAGATAGCGTGTTTACCTTTCAAGCCTTCAAGGGCAGGAACAGGCTCTGAAACCGTAAGAGCTTTATTCTTGGGGAAATCCTCCGGTATATTGAAAACGGCCACTTCCTCACCCTTCCAAGGGTTGTCCAAACGGACATGAATTTTGAAGGCGCCCTTACCACTTGCAGTTAAGTTAATATTCAGCTTAGCGTCATCGCCTTTCTTGATTCCTTGGAAGGCCTTCACACCCATGGCATCCTGTGCAAGACCGCCAAATCCAAAGTATTTGAAACCAATGATACCACCATTCTGAATGCCGGCCAAGTCCATCGAATTGTTCCATACGTCGTGGTTATCCTGCATCCAGTTGTTGCTGTTCGGACCATACATAAAACAAGCGATGCCTGCAGAATAGTATGCATAGGGAGGCAGTCCGAAAATATGGAAGCCTTCACTAGTTACCTCAGCACCAGTGTATTCGTTACCATCGGCAGCCTTAGCAGTCCACACATGGTCCTTACTATAAGGATCGTAACCAGTAATCTTCACAACGCCGCCCTTGGCTACGGACTTCTTGTCCCAGGTTATCTTTACCGGAGCCACCATGGCCTGACGCGCATTGCCAAAGCCCCGTGGTGGCCTGTGATAGAACACATACCACTGACCGTTGATTTCCTGTAGTGAACCATGTGTGTTATGAGCGGCATTGGTCGTGATGAGTTTGGAACCATCCTCGCCTAGAACCACACCTCGTGAGTCAACCAGTACGCCACCTGAACGCCAAGGTCCGAGTGGTGAGTCGCCGAAAGCATAGCGCAGAGCAGAGTTGGTGGCACTCTGTCCGTACTCCTGACCACTATAACCCGAGAATACCATCACATATTTATTACCAATCTGACGAATGGAGGATGCCTCGAAGAAATTGAAGTCCAGCGGATTTTGTCCTTTGTAAAGCGCCTTATACTCGCTGCCCTCCCTGTCTAACAGTTTTCCATCACGACTACTGGCTGGGATGAAGGGGTCAATAAGTTCCGTACCCTCGCGCCTAGAATACATGGTGTTCTGGTCAAGCTGACAAGCCGTAGAGTGCTGGAAGCCATAAAACACATAGGCTCGGAAGCCTTTGTCGAAGTCCTTGTCTCTTTTATTGGTCACCGGTTCAATAAATACCGAGGGGTCGAAGTCTATCAAAGAACCATCAACACACTTGGTTCCGTCGGCAGTCAGGTTGACGGGTACAAAAGGACCATTGGGACGGTCACCCTTACAAACCATCGGCACACGTTGCCAGCCACGACTGTGGGGATAGAGCCAATAGGTCTTCTTACCAGTCTGCTTGTCCGTAATCTCCACCAAGTCGGGAGCAAACATCGTATCCCATTGTCCATTAACGAAATAAGAGAAGATGGGGCCTTCGTCGCGCCATTGTGTCAAGTCTTCTACAGGAGCCGACCACATACGGATGTCATTACCACAATACTGTGTATAATGGGTATCGTGTGAACCAATGATGTAGGCACGCATCTTGCCTGGCTGGTCAGGGTCTTCAAACACACGGGGTTCTCCGTCGGGGACGTGTTCCCACAACGGCAGGTAGGGATTCTGCGCCATGGCGGTAGTGACAGCCGCAGACGCCAATAGCTGAATAATTAGTCGTTTCATTGGATTATTGAATTTGAACATTTAACTTTTTTAGGTCTTTGTCAAGTGAACTGTTACCGCAAAGCACCTCGTATGTACCGGGTTTCACTCGCATGGTATTCGTCTCTGCGTCGAAGAACTCAAAGCTATCCCGTGCCAACGTCAGCTTAACGGACTTCGTCTGACCCGCCTTGACGTCGACACGCTGGAAGGCGCGGAGAGTTTTTAGCGGTGCATCGGGATCGGCAGGATTCTTGATATAAACCTGTACTATCTCCGTACCATCACGCCGACCTGTATTTGCAACATCAACGGATATCATGATGGAACCGTCATCCTTCATGTCTAAATGCTCATTACTCATTTCGAACGTAGTAAAACTCAGTCCATAGCCGAAGGGGAACAGGGCATCGTTGAAATAGCGATAGGTACGTCCTTTCATGGAATAGTCCTCATAGTCAGGCAGTTGGGCATCATTCTTATAGAACGTGACGGGCAACTTGCCACAGGGGTTATAGTCGCCAAACAACACGTCAGCCACAGCCGTGCCACCCTCTTGTCCAGGATACCAAGCCTGCACGATGGCATCACATGTCTCTGTCTCGGGCTCTAAGGCAATGGCCGATCCAGAGCAGTTGACAAAGACAATGGTCTTACCAGCAGCCTTCAGTGCCTTCAAGAAGTCACGCTGCACACGGGGCAGTTCGATGCTAGTGCGGTCACCGCCCTTGAAACCCTCGATGTTGACGGGCATCTCCTCGCCCTCCAAACTGGGAGCAATACCGCCAACGAAGATAACCTTGTCAATGCCTTTCAACTGAGTGATGGTTGTCTGGTAGTCTATGGGCAGTTCACGGGCAATATTGATTTTCATGCCAGCGCCCCACGTCTTGACGGTCTGGAAGCGTACCTCTATCTGGAACTGCTGACCTTGCATAGCCCGCAGCACAGTACGAGTGGGAGTGGAACGCCAAATACGGTGGAATGCCTTGCGCTCTCCGTTGACAAGCACTTCAAACTGACCGGTACCCTCCACGTTCAGCACATACTCGCCGGCTTCTTTAGGGGCAAAGGTAGTCTCATATTTGGCAGAGAAGTCCTCGATGGGCAGGTTGGCAGCAAAGACGTGCATGCCATTGGTAGTCACCGCCAGAGGCTTGGTGTAATACTCGGAGGTAAAGGGCTTGCCCGTCATCTCGGTATTCGTCCAGAACGTTCCCTTCAATCCTTTTTTGCCATCAGGTGCCACACACTCCGTCGCCATGTGACATTCCATCACTTTATCGTAGGTCAGGTCGCAACCGGGGAAAAACACCAGTTTCTTCTGTTTGGCCTTGATTCCGTCGAGAATGGTGACGGTCTTGTTGGGAGTACCATTATAGTTACCCCACATCATGGGTTCATTATGGGCATTGGGACCGATGACGGCAATCTTCTCTGCGTTTTTTCTCAAGGGCAGAATATTATTCTTGTTCTGCAACAGGACGATGGTCTGGCGCGCCATTTCCAAAGAGACGTTGGCAGAGGCCTTGGTACTCATCGCAGAATATGGTATTTTCGACCATTCAACCAACGACGGATCATCCATCTCGCCGAGGTCAAAACGACCTTCCAGCAAACGGATGACATGCTTGTCAACTTCCGACTCACTGATAAGTCCACGACGCACTGCCTCGGGAATGCTCTTATAGGCATAGCCATAGCCACACTCCACATCGGTTCCTGCCAGCGTCGCCTTGGCTGAGGCCGTAACGGGCGAAGAGGATGACTTGTGGGATGTGTAGAAATCGCTGACAGCACCACAGTCGCTGACCACTAAGTATGGGAAGCCCCACTCGTCGCGCAGAATCTGCTGCAACAAACGGTTTGAACCACAACAGGGGTCGTCGTCCAGTCGCTGATAGGCACACATTACCTCACGGACATGACTTTTGGTAACCAGGTACTTGAAGGCAGGCATATATGTTTCCCAGAAGTCGCGAACTGGAACGTCGGTCAGGTTGGCGGTGTGTCGGGTGTACTCAGGACCGCTATGTACAGCATAGTGCTTGGCACAGGCCCACAGCTTACGGTATTTAGAGCTCTCCGGTCCTTGCAGACCGCGCACCACTGCATCGCCCATGACGGAAGTCAGATAGGGATCCTCGCCGTAGGTCTCCTGTCCCCTGCCCCACCGTGGGTCGCGGAAGATATTCACATTGGGGGTCCATACCGATAGGCTACGCATCTTCATGTCCTCACCTCCGAGATCATACAACCGGTGGTTATACTGGGCACGGAATTCTGTGGAAGCGATATCGAACACCTTATATAATATATCAGGATTCCATGACGCCGCCATGCCTACGGGTTCAGGGAACACTGTCACATTACCCATATTGGCAGCTCCGTGCAGTGCCTCGCTCCACCAGAAGAACTTTTTGATACCCAAGCGGGGAATGGCAGGAGACTCATCAAGCATCAACAGGGCTTTCTCTTCCAGCGTCAGACGCTGGCACAGGTCTACAGCACGTTCACGAGCCGACAGACTCGGATTCTGATAAGGCAGCGTCTGCGCCGCCACACTTTGGACGGCACAGCACACTGCAATCGTTGATAAAAAGTTAAGGAATAATTTTTGCATACTCGCGGCTTTTAGTAATTTTGTCCGCAAAGTTACAATAAAAACACCTGATACGACTTTCCACAACGTAACAAAAACATCGACTAGACGGTATCTTGTTGCGCCGTGACACAAAAAACAAAGTCCATGTTACAAATCGCAAAGTGACATACATATATTATATATAAATTTGCATCACAAAAAGAAAACAGCAAAGACTTTTTCAAATCGCTTTATTTCTGAGTAAGCTTATATAGTTACTAAGAGTTAGTAGTTTTGGTATGTAAAACTTTGGATAGGGGGCCGATGTGAATCTCCCCCCTTTTTAAAACAGAAAAGTGTAAAGAACTAAAAATATAAATATCTCATGTATTATCAATTAAAACATTCTGAAGGTTTCTCATCGAGAGTATGGCACATCAATGTGCTGATTATGCTGATGCTGATGTTGTACAGCAAGCCACTTTGCGGACAAAGTTCTTTATCGCCCCTGCACGTAGACGGCCCCTTTCTGGTAAATGCCGAGGGAAGGCGTGTCAATCTGCATGGCTTTGCACAGACATTTAGCCCCTGGTTTAACGAGCAAGGTACTAAATGGACTAATTATGATGTGAACAAATGTCTGTCGTATAACAAAGGTATCATTGACGGTATTATGAATGCCGGATGGAAAATGACCTTCGTCCGTCAGCACATGGATCCCTACTGGAGCAATACGCCAGGAAAGCAGACTACCGGAGAGAACGACATCTCTGCTTTCGACTTCGAGCGGTTCAAGACCTATCTTGACCTCGTGTTTATACCCATGGCCGAGTATGCCATCCAAAAAGGACTATATGTCGTCATGCGCCCACCTGGAGTCTGCCCTGAGAGCATCCAGATAGGCGATGACTACCATCAGTACCTCAAGAAGGTATGGGGCTATGTTGCTCAGCATCCGAAACTGAAGGACAATGGTGCCGTGTTGTTCGAACTGGCCAACGAGCCCGTACATATTAATAATGGTACGCGCGATAGAGACGAGGCGATGACCCAATACATGCAGGAAATTGTAGACCTGATGCGTCAATACTGTAACAACATCCTACTCATACCCGGCTTAGGCTGGCAGTCCAACTATGCCGGTTTTGCCAAGTACCCCATCAAGGGCGAGAACATTGGCTATGCCGTTCACTGTTATCCCGGATGGTATAATAGCGGTCACGAGGGCGAGGTTCACACCTCCTATCGTGAGTTTAAGCGTGGCTGGGAGTCGCAGATAGGGCCAGTGGCAGAAATGGCCCCTGTTGTGGTGACCGAAATGGACTGGGGGCCCAAGAAGTACAGCCCTTCACATAAAGATGCCAATGGCAATGAGGTCTTTGATACTCGTTGCTCTTTTGCTTTTGCCTATACTGGAACGGCAGGTGGCGAAGGCTTCGGTGCTAATTTCCGCCGTATCGTCGACGAAACATGCAATGTCAGCTGGTTGCTTTTTACCGGTGCGGAAATTCTGGCGCAATACAACGATGCCGCTCCCGACGGACAGACATTCCTGACCGACCCGGAGGCGTGTCCGCGTCCTTGCTATCGATGGTATCAGGAATACGCCACCCCAGCGTATAGTGAAAAGATTAATGATCCTGACTATGGTTACCGTCACGAGGAGGAACCGCTGTTCTCGTTGACAAACGAATGGTTCATCCCTAACATCTGGGAACAGGGCACCTTCGACGAGACCACGGGTTGTCTCAAGACCGGACAGTGGGGCTTTGGAGGATGGCAATATCCACAGGGTGTAGACTTGTCGGCTTATAAATATCTTATTGTAGAACTGAGCCAGCCACAAAATGCCGGCGCCTCGTTCCGTATGTTTGACACCAACAATTATTGGACCAGCCCGTACCGTATAAGCTTCGGAAACCAGACGAAGGTGATCATCGACCTTCAGAATATGACAGCCTACAAGGACGATGCTTGCACGCAATTCGACCATCATGTAGATGCAAGCCATATCTACATAGCCGGATTCTGGACCACGGGCAGTGCTCCTATCTATATCAAGGATGTCTTCCTGAGTAATGACGGTGTCAATCCGACTGGCATTTCAGAGCACGAATTGGGTAGTTTTGGAGATGCTCCCCACGATGGCGTCACACTTTCAAAGAAAGAATACTACACACTGGACGGCTGCAAACTCGATGGACCCCAGCCCGGATTGAATATTGTAAAAGTAACGGAAAACAACGGAAAAACAAGGATATTTAAAGTATGTTACAAAAGATAAAAACCGTGTTACACACGAGAAAAGGTATTCGCGCGAAACCAAATATCTTTGCAGCGAAATTGCATGACCGAAAACAATTTAGCGTAATTAACATAATGTAAAACAACTATGAATCAAAATCTGTCAAAATGAAGAATCTAAAGCAATTGATTAGACAGACCGCACTCATGATGATGATGCTGACGTGTAGCACTTTGCTGCACGCCCAAGGCATCAGTGTCAAGGGTACGGTAGCAGATGCAAACGGGGAACCGCTGATCGGTGCCTCGGTTGTGGTGAAGGGAAACACTTCCCTGGGTACAGTGACTGATTTCGACGGTAACTTCAAACTGAGTGTGCCGTCAGAGCAGTCGGTCATAGTATTCTCGTATGTGGGTATGACCACTCGCGAGGTGAAAGTCGGCAAGCAGCGCACCATCAACGTGACGCTGCAGGACGACACCCAGTTGGAAGAAGTTGTGGTAGTAGGCTTCGGCCAGCAGAAGAAAGCCTCAGTGGTGGGTGCCATCACTCAGACTGACTCTAAGGTGCTGGAGCGTACCGGTGGTGTAACGAGCCTTGGACAGGCTTTGGCCGGTAACCTGCCTGGTGTGGTAACAATGAGTTCTACTGGTCAGCCTGGTGATGAGGATCCAGAAATCACCATCCGTGGCGTGACGTCATGGAACTCAAGTGCTCCTTTGGTGCTGGTAGATGGTGTTGAACGTCCGATGAACAGCGTGGACATCAACTCTGTGGCAACCATTTCTGTGTTGAAGGACGCTTCGGCTACAGCTGTATTCGGTGTTCGTGGTGCTAATGGTGTTATCCTTATTACCACCAAACGTGGTCAAGAAGGCAAGGCTACCATCAACGTCAATGCCAACATGACACTGAAGACCTATTCGAAACTTCCTGACATGATGGATGCCTACGATGCACTAAGCCTGCGTAACCAAGTCATTGAGAGTGAACTTCCTTATCGCCCTGAGGCTTGGAGTTACTACTTGACCCAGGATCGTCTGAACAAGTATCGCAACCCCGCCAACCCAGCCGAATTTGAGCGCTATCCTAATGTCAACTGGGTAGACGAGTTACTGAAAGGCGTAGCCACATCTTATAATGTAAACGTCAATCTGGCTGGTGGTACCAAGTATGTAAAGTACTTCGTCAATGCTGACTACGCACACGAGGGTGACATCTACAAGAAGGTTCCTGCTAACCGTGGTTATGAACCAGGATTCTCTTACGACCGTATCAACGTCCGTTCAAATTTGGACTTCAACTTGACCAAGACCACTCAGTTGCACGTCAACCTGTCAGGTTCACATGCCGTGAGAAAGGCTACTCAGTCACAATATGAGAATTTGGTATGGGCTGCTTTCTATGGCATTGCACCTGACTCGTTCCGTCCCATCTACAGCGACGGTTCTTATGGTTACTATAAGCCAAATCCCACACAGGCTGCACAGAACTCTATGCAGTATCTAAGTGCCGCCGGTATTGGTTACACCACCAACGATCGTCTGAACACTGATTTTACGTTGGAGCAAGACCTGAGTTTCATCACCCAGGGTTTAAAAGTACAAGGAAAGTTGGCTTTCGATAATGCCTTCAACGAAACTGGCCGTGGTATCGATGACACGACAGACTGGGAAGACGACCCCACCAAGTGGATTGACCCCGAAACAGGCGTAGAGTATACCAATGTAGACCCCGATCAGTTGTATAAATTTGACTTCAAGAACAACAACGCTTGGAAAACGGGAGCCGGTACTGTTAATGACTGGGCTACCTATCGCCGTCTAAACTACTCTGTCCAGTTGAACTACAACCGTACCTTCGGCGACCACACCGTAGGAGCTATGGGAAACTGGAGCCGTGAGGAATACGCTACAGGTAGCGAACAACCTCGCAAACGTGAGAACTGGGTATTCCGTGCTACCTACGACTATTTACACCGCTATATGGTTGAGTACAATGGTGCATATAACGGTTCAGAAATCTTCTCAAAGGACAACCGCTTCGCATTCTTCAACTCAGGTGCTATTGGATGGACCCTCAGTGAGGAGCCATTTATGAAGAACCTGCGCGAGAAACACATTATCGATATGATGAAGTTCCGTGCTTCTTATGGTGAGATTGGTGATGACCACATGTCAACCCGCTGGCTGTTCCGCGACATCTGGACCAACTCCGGCAACACCCGTCAGGAACTGACTGGCGTAGACCCTGCCAAGAGCCCTTACACCATGTGGATGCAGTCACAGGTAGGTAATCCCGACCTGCATTGGGAAACAGCCAAGAAGACCGACATCGCTGTCGATTTCGGATTCTTGGGTGGTCTGATTACCGGTTCGTTCGACTACTTCAGTGAGAAGCGTTCGGACATTCTGATTAATGGCGCGGACCGTGCCGTTCCTTCTTACTTCGGTGGTGATGCTCCTGTTGCCAACCTCGGTAAAGTAAAGAGTTCTGGATACGAGTTGGATCTGCGCTTCAACAAGCAGCTCACACATGACCTTCGTTTGTGGGGTAATGTAGCCTTCACACACGCCAAGAGTGAAATTGAGGAAGCAGACGATCCCATGTACAAGCCAGAATATCAGAAAAAGGCTGGTAAACCCATTAACCAGAACTACAGCTATTTGGACTATGGTTACTACAACAACTGGGATGAACTCTACGGTAGTACTGCTCATGACGAGAAGGATGATCTGGGTGGCCGTAAGCCCGGTAACTATATCATCATGGACTACGATGCCGATGGTGTCATCTCTCTAAATGACCAAGTTCCTTATGGATTCGCAAGCAATCCTCAGAACACATACAACTTCCAGATTGGCTTCGACTACAAAGGTTGGAGTGCTTTCGTACAGTTCTATGGAACGAACAACGTCTGCCGTACTGTTAGTCTGGAGAGCCTTGGCGGTACTCGCAACACAGCTTACCACGACGGCAAGATCTGGGATGTTGACAATCAGAGCGGTGTTCCCCAGCCTCGCTGGCTGACTCAGAAGAGTGCCTACACCAATGGTTCCCGTTTCATATATGACGGTTCTTACCTGCGTCTAAAGTATGCAGAAATCTCTTATACCTTTGCGAAGGAGAAATGGTTGAAAACTGCTGGTCTGCAGAGCCTGAAGCTCTATGTCAACGGTAACAACCTTGCCCTCTGGACTGACATGCCCGATGACCGCGAGTCGAACACGGGCGGTTGGAGCGCATATCCTACACAGCGCCGTTTCAATTTTGGTCTTAGAGTTACACTTTAATAGAAGAGAAAACGATGAAAAAGTTAATTAAATATACATTTTGCGCTATCCTAGGTGCTATGAGCATGAGCTCATGTACCGACTATTTCGAAGCAGATTCCGAGTCGGTGCTGCAGAGAGAGGATGCGTTTAAGAACTTTTCCAATTTCCAGGGGTATGTGGAAGTTATGTTCGACGTCATCCCTGACGTAGCCAAGGCTTATTGGGTAAGTTCGTTTAACTGGGGCGAGGACGAGGTCATCACCACTGGTAATGGTGAATACCTTATGGGCTTCCAGATTGACAATGGTAACTACCGTTCCTATATTGGCAAGGGAGACTGCTTCCTAGATCGTGACTGGGGCGTGACAAACAAGAAAGACGGCAGTAATGCCGACCGTTTTGCTAAATCGCTTTGGGGTGGTGGCTGGTATGCCATCCGTCAGGCCAATATGGGTCTGAAGGCTCTGGAAGACGGTCTTCTGAAGGATGCCACCAAGGAACAGCGCGACATGCTGGCCGGTGAATTGTATTTCTTCCGCGCATGGTTCTACTTCGAACTTACCAAGTATTGGGGTGGCCTACCCTATATGACACAACCGCTGGAGCCCAGTGCACAGTTCACCCTGCCACGAGAGAGTTATCAGGAGTGCGCTGAAAAGATGGCTTCCGACTTCCAGAAGGCTGCCGAGTTGCTTCCTATCGACTGGGATGCAACAGCCACAGGTGCTCCGACAAAAGGCAAGAATGCTTTCCGTCCGAACAAGATTTGGGCACTCTCATATTTAGGCAAATGCTTGCTTTATGCTGGTAGTCCGCTGATGGTGAACGGGATTGATGCCACTGGCGACACCTATAAATATGATGCCAGCTATTGCAAGCGTGCCGCCGATGCACTCGGTCAAGTTTTGGCATTGGTAGAGTCTGGTCAGACACAATATTCACTAGTTGATTTTACCGACTATCACGAACTGTTCTGGACTAAGGAGAAAAACTGGTTGATGCCTGGAAGCACAGAGGCCATTATGCGTAGTCCTACATATGGTGCGGACTCTTACTGGCGTCAGATGAACTCTTATCAGTTGGCAGATATCTGTGAAGGTGATGGTATCATCCTCTGCCCGTCAGCCAACTATGTCAACTACTTCGGCATGGCCAACGGACTACCTCTGAACGATCCTAATTCTGGTTTCGACAAGAGCCATCCTTGGAAGGGCCGCGACCCGCGTTTCTACAACAATTTCATTTATGATGGTGTAAAACAGATTTCTTCTCCCAAAGAAGATCACAAGATTTACCAGTATGCCAACCTTTACGAAGGTGGTAACTGCTGTGACAACCCTGCCAAGACCAGCCGTACGGGTTACTTCAACTATAAGTTCATCCCCATTGGTGCAAATAAAGATGATGCTGACTACGGTTATGGTAAGTCTACTCACTTCCATCTCTCATGGTTGCGTTTGGCAGAGGTTTATCTACTTTATGCCGAAGCTGCCGACATGGGTTACGGTGGTGCCAAGGGTAAGTCTGCCAATTGTCCGCTGACTGCCGAAGAGGCTCTTAACAAGATTCGTGAGCGTGCAGGCATTGAGGATGTGTCACCTGCTTACACGGCTTCAGCAGAAAAGTTCATGGACGAGGTTCGCCGTGAGCGTGCCGTTGAGTTGGCCTTCGAAGGTCACCGTTTTTGTGATCTGCGCCGCTGGAAGCTCCTGACCGTTTATCCCTACAACATCAAGACTTGTCAGAAGTTTGACCGTGCTGCAGAACTCGATCCTAAGGTTAATCCTTCAGAAAACGAGGTTCGTAACTTCCGCGAGGAGATCATCGTCAATCGTAAACTGGAGGCTAAGCACTACTGGCTACCTTTCAAGAACGACGATGTGATGCTGTATCCCGAGTTCAATCAGAATCCAGGATGGTAACCTTTAAATATAAAAAAGTAAAAAGGTAAAAAAGTAAACGTTATGAAACACAAGATATTATATATGTCAGCGCTGATGGCATTGTCGACGGCAACACCTGGCTACGCACAAAACGATGCTGAGTCGGACTCAACACGCGTCAATGTGGCTTTCCGCACCGTGGACAAGCAAGACATGATGGGTGGCATCTCTGTCATCGACATGAAAGAGTTGCAGGACAAGGCCTACAGCAGCTATAGCTTAGATTACATTGACAATGTAGTCGGCGGTTTTAACGGAAACATCTGGGGTAACGACGAATACCTCGTTGTCGTCGATGGCATGGTACGTGATGCCAACAACGTACTGCCCACAGAAATCGACCAGATCACTCTGCTCAAGGGGGCTTCAGCTGTCGTGCTCTACGGCCCTCGTGCCGCTAAGGGTGTGCTACAGATAACTACCAAGCGTGGTCAGGTCGGTGATCTTCGTATCAATGTACACGCCAACGCCGGTTTGTACACGCCGAAGTCATATCCCAAGTATCTGGGTTCTGCAGAATATATGAGCCATTATAATCAAGCTCGTATAAACGACGGTATGACACCTAATTACTCAGATGAGGATATCTATCACTTTGCATCTGGTCAGAATCCATACCGCTATCCTGATTTCGACATGTACTCTTCAGACTACTTGAAGAAATCATACGGACGTTGGGAGGGCATCCTCGAGGTTACCGGCGGCAACGAGCGCATGAAGTATTATACCACAACAGGTTACTATCGAGAGGGTTCACTGCTGAAGGTCGGCAAAACTAAAGACAACTACACCAGCCGTTTCTTCGTACGTGGTAATATTGATGTCAACCTGAACAGTTTCCTGTCCGCCAAGGCAGATGCCAACGTGACATTCTACGATGCCTATACAGCCAACGTAGACTGGTGGGGACAAGCTGCGACACTGCGCACACACCTTGTCTCTCCGCTCATTCCAATCAGTTACATCGAGGGTTCAGACAAGAACTCACTGGCGACCGTCATGAACAGCAACTACCTGCAGGGTGACTACTTCTTCGGAGGAACACAGGAGAATCCCACCAACCCCTATGCAGATGCCTATGCTGCAGGTGACAACAAATTTGTAAGTCGTCAGTTCCAGTTCAATACGGAATTCGACGTCAACCTGAATGCTCTGACTAAGGGTTTGATGTTCCGTGCCAAGTATGGTATCGACTACGCTTCTACCTACAATCAGGGATATGCTAATGAGTATGCAACCTATGCTCCCGCTTGGACGAACTATGCTGGTGCTGACATGATTAGCAGCATCACGCAGTACGGCAAGGATCACAAGACCGGTAACGAGAACATCAATAGTTCTTCTTATCGTTATACTTATAATGTTTCTGGTCAGTTTGACTATGCCAACACCTTCGCCGAAAAGCACAACGTCTTCGGTATGTTGATTGGCAACATCTGGCAGACCCAGCGCAATGGTCAGTACCACCGTATGACCAATGTGAACCTTGGTTTGCAGTTAGCTTACAACTACGACCACACCTACTATGTGGACTTCAGTGCTGCCATGCCTTATTCAACCAAGTTGCCCGAGGGCAAGCGGACTGGTTTCTCACCCGTGCTGACCTTGGGCTGGCGTCCGACAACAACTGTCTTGAAAGATTCATTTGTAGACGATTTGATGCTGACCGCTTCTATCGGTACCATCCAGCAGGATCTCGACATCACTTCTGGCAGCAATATCGATGACGGATACTACCTCTACAAGTCTGTCATGCAGCAGGGTGGATGGTATAGCTGGGGTGACAACGGCGGTATGGCCGCTACCGAGTTCCAACGTGGTGACAACATGGACTTGACTTACGTAAAGCGTAAGGAGTTCACAATTGGTCTGCGCGGTTCACTGTGGAACAAACTCATCACCTTCGACTTTAATTTCTTCACTAACAAGATGGACGGAGGTCTAGTACGTGCTTCTTCACTCTATCCTAACTACTTCACACAGAATGGATACCCCTCTTCGTCTATCATTCCTTGGATCAACTTCAATATTGACAAGCGTGTAGGCTTCGACTTTAGCGTCTATGCAAACAAGAAGTTCGGTGATTTTGACTTGACCCTCGGCGTCAGCGGCATGTGGTATAAGAGCACAGCCGACAAGCGCGACGAGAACATCGAGTACAGCTACCTCTCTGCTATCGATCAGCCTCTCAATGGTCTCTGGGGTCTGGAGAGCGAAGGCCTTTTCCAGTCACAGGCTGAGATTGACGCTGCACCCAAGCAGACATTCGGCGACGTGAAGCCTGGTGACATCCGCTATAAGGACCAGAACAATGACGGTAAGATTGACGATAACGACCGTGTTTTCCTGGCTCGTTGGGACTCTCCCTTCATGACAGGTATCAACTTCACTCTGAAATGGAAGAATCTGACCTTTTTTGCACTGGGTAACCTCTATCTGGGAGGCCACGGCATGAAGGACAGCTCTTACTACTGGTTGCGCGGTACCGGCAAGTATTCTGAGATTGCCCGCAACAGCTGGACACCAGAAAACACCACGGCTGCATATCCTCGTCTGACTACTACAAATGGTGATAACAACTATCGTTCTTCAGACTTCTGGATGTACAAGAACGACCGTTTCAACCTGCGTAAGTTACAAGTAACCTACAGTTTGCCTGGCAGTCTCTTCGAGAATTCGTTTGCCAAGTTTGTTAAAGGTATCGACGTCTTTATCGGTGCCAATAACCTGCTAACCATTGCCAAGGAGCGTAAGATTCTGGAGATGAACGTAGGCAGTGCTCCTCAGACGCGTTACTACAACATTGGCTTCAAGGCTATGTTCTAAACAGTGTAAATTTCTAAAAGAAAATACGATTATGAGAAAGATAGCAAAAGTAGCAATACTTTCATTAATAACACCAATGATGGTTTCTCTGACCAGCTGTGACGATGCTTTCGATCCTGCTGTTGAAAACCATAAGGACATGTCACAGCTAAAGGACATGCCTGCATGGGCTACCGGTTTGCTGGGACATGCCTATATCAGTAATCCGCTCGGTTCAGGTGCCAACGACTGGACTTGGACAGAGGTAGCAACGGACGATGCCGTTTCAAACGACGTGAACAATAGCTACCGCAGAATGGCTGCCGGTACATGGCGCGCTGACAATAACCCAGTTGACCGCTGGCAGTATCTGCGTGCTTCGTGGCAGTACATCAACCAGTGCCTGGAGGTTTTCCCAACAGTTGACTGGGCTGCCGACAAAGTTGCTTCTGAACTTTATAAAATGCGTTTCATGGGCGATGCCTATGGCATGCGTGCACTCTACATGTACCACCTGCTGATGACTCACGCTGGTTGGACTGCAGACGGACAATTGCTGGGTATTCCCATCCTGACCGAATCAGAAAATATCAATTCTGAATTCAACAAGCCTCGTAACACATTCCAGGAGTGTATGGAACAGTTAAATGCTGACGTGGATAAGGCTATTGAGTTACTCCCCGAAAACTACGGCGACCTCGGAAGCGATGCTGACGTTCCAGCCAAGTATCGCTCACTGGGTGCCAGTGTAGACGTCTACAACCGTGTTTTCGGTGTGCATGCAGCCAACCGCATGAGTGCGCGTGTGGCTAAGGCCGTACGCGCTCAGGCTGCTCTGCTGGCAGCCAGCCCTGCCTACAATGCCGGTTCTGGTATCAAGTGGGACCAGGCAGCCAACTTGATGGCTCAGGTCCTGAAGGACGGACTGGGCAGTTCACCCATTGCCAACCTTGACAAGACTGGTAATGTTTGGTATACCGATCAGAATGGTCTGAAGAATCTCACAGCCGGTAGCAACCGTGCAGAGTTCCTCTGGCGCTCCAACAAGAGTGAAGATGCCAACATAGAGAAAGACCAGTTCCCCCCGACGCTGTTTGGTAATGGTCGAGTCAACCCCTCTCAGAATCTGGTTGACGCCTTCCCCATGGCCAATGGTCTGCCCATCACCGATCCTAACAGTGGCTATGATCCACAGAATCCCTATGCTAACCGTGACCCGCGTCTGGAACTCTACATCATCCACAACGGTTCTAAATTCAAGGGTGCTACCATCACCACCGCCGTTGACGGTACTGACAACAATGCCATGAACAAGTTTGACGGTCGTTCTACCCGTACGGGGTACTATCTGAAGAAATTCTTGGTTGAGGATGTTAATGCCGACCCGAACTCAACAACAAACGGTTATCATGTAAAGCCTTGGATTCGCTACACTGAGATTTTCCTCGATTATGCCGAGGCTGCTAACGAGGCTTGGGGTCCGAAGAACGGCGGAAACAATGGTTTCTCTGCCTATGACGTCATCAAAGCTATCCGCCAGCGTGCTGGTGTCGGCGGTAACGATGACCCCTATTTGGAGAAGTGTGCTGCCAGCCAAGACTTGATGCGTGAACTCATCCGCAACGAACGCCGTCTGGAACTCTGCTTCGAGGGCTTCCGTTTCTGGGATCTCCGTCGTTGGAAGGTTGACCTGAACAAACTCAACGAGACCGTCAAAGGTATGCGTGTCGAGAACAATCACTATCAGGTAGTCGATGTTGAGAGCCGCAACTACGCAGACTATATGTATTATGGTCCTATTCCTTACAGTGAGACGCTGAAGTTCAATGCGCTTATCCAGAATAATGGATGGGGCAAATAATCAAACAATGTAAAATTCTAAAAAAGCTATGAAAAAGAAATTAATATATCTCTCCAGCGTTTTGGCAGCTATGCTGTTTACTGCATGTAGCAATGGTGACTGGGAATTCCCCAATAACGACCATACAGCTGTCTATTTCGCCTATCAGTCACCTATTCGTACTATTACCTTAGGTGAGGAGAACCCCAACGTCACAGACAACACGTTGGATAACTTGCACCAGTGCCAGATTATGGCTACGATTGCTGGCGTATATAAGAATGACCATGATGTCACTATCAATTTCAAGGTTGACAACTCAATGGTCAATGGGTTCAAGTATGTGGGTGGCAGTGACATCGTTGCCATGCCTTCTAGCCACTACACGTTGAGCGATGACAAGATTGTCATTCCCAGCGGTAAAGCTATCGGCGGTGTGACCGTACAGTTGACCGATGCCTACTTTGCAGATCCACTCTCTACGAAGCTGAATTACGTTATTCCCCTCGTAATGACCAATGTTGTTGGTGCCGACAGCATCCTGCAGGGTAAGCCTCAAGACGGTGTGACCAATCCCAACCGTATGAAAGCTGACGATTGGTCTGTACTGCCCAAGGATTACATTCTTTACGCAGTGAAGTATATCAGCCCATATGAGGCAAACTATCTGCGCCGTGGAACCGACAACTATAGTGGTGCCAAAATGGGTACTGTAGTCCGACACGAGGCCTATGTGGAGAAGGACGAAGTACTGCTTAAGCAGTTTACAACCCTTGGTATCAACAGCGTTGAATGGAATCGTCCCACCAAAGATGTCCAGGGCGAAAACGTTGACTGCCGCCTGAAACTGAACTTCGACGCTAGCGGTAACTGCTCCATTTCTTCAAACTCTGCAGGCATCATCGCCTCCGGCACTGGCCAGTTCGTATCAAAGGGCGACAAGAAAAGCTGGGGTGGCGTAGACCGCGACGTTCTCTATCTGGATTACACTGTTGACTATGCCGGCATTAAGTGTGCCACAAAGGACACCCTAGTTGTCCGTGACCGTGGTGTCATTGCTGACTGGTTCAAAGTGGAAGCTAAATAATCAACAAAATATCAGACTTCGTAAATAGAATATTGATATGAAACATTCAAATAAGATATTAGGAACAATGCTGATAGCTATGGCCGTTACCACTTCTTGTGTAGACGACGACAAGCTGCAGTACTCCTTCGAGAAACCCGCCTCTATCGCAGGTTATGAGTATCTCGCAGACTATGATGCATTGAAGACATATGTCAACCGCGACGCAGCACCCGGCTTCAAGCTGGGTGGTGCACTGGCGGCAGCCGACTACAATGCCGATGGTCTTATAACTCGTCTGGCCAATGCCAACTTTGACGAGATTGTAGCTGGTAACGCAATGAAGATGGCTTCGTGCGTAAACGATAAGGGCGTGATGGATTTCGGTACTGTCGAAACGTTCGTAAACAATGCCACAGAAAATGGCCTGAACGTCTATGGCCACACGTTGGCCTGGCACGCCCAGCAGCCTGTCAAGTGGCTGAACAGCCTTATTGCCGACCGCAAGGTAGAGGTTGATCCCGATGCCATGGTAGAAGTTGATGACTACTCCATTGACTACACAAAATTTTCCAGTTTCCCATTCTATGTGATGGGCTATGCTCCTGAATTCTCAGCTGAAGAGGGTCTGATCAGCCTGAGTTCCGAAGGCTGGTATCAGTACTTTGCTGCTGACAACATGGGGCTTACTGAAGGTAAGAAATATAAGATTACCGTTACCTATAAGAGTGAGGTTGACTGCGATGTAAAGAGCATTCTCCGCTGGAACTGGGGTGACGGCGCCATAGAGGGCAATCTTACACTGAAGGCTTCCGACGATTGGACTGAGGCATCGCTGCAGTATAACACCCCGTTTGGTGATGGTAGCGGTTTCATCGTGTTCCAATTGAGTGGTGTTGCTGACAAGCGCATCTGCTTCAAAAACCTAAAAGTATCTCATTCTGACGCTGCCGGTCCTGTGAGCTATATGGTCAGTTTGATTGACAATGGCGACATGGAAGGAACTGAAGCCCACAACTTCGCAACGAAGTCAGACCAGGGTGCTATCGTCTACGAAATCGTCGATGGTGCTGGTAAGGATGGTACCCGTGGTGCCAAAATCACCTCTAAAGGTGGCTATGCTGACGCATGGGAAAGCCAGTTCTGGATTGTATCCAACGAGGTGCTACATATTGGTGACAAGATTCACGTTGCCTTCGACTACCGTGCAGATGGTGGTTGTGCAGGCACTAACGTTGATACTCAGGCTCACTTCGGTCCTGGTGAATATCAGCACTGGTCTTGTGCTGGTACGGTTTCGTTCACTGATGAGTGGAAGACCTACGACAAGACATTCACCGTAGATGCTTCAATGGCAAAGGAGGCTGATACTGGTATGAAGTCTATTGCTTTCAACATGTCACCCAACACTGCCCCTGGTGCCTACTATATCGACAATGTCGTACTTGAAATTGAGAAGGAAGGCGACGGTATACCTTTGACTCCAGAAGAAAAGAAAGACACCCTCACTTGGGGAATGGAGCAATGGATCAGCGGTATGATGGAGGCCTGCAACGGCAAGGTAAAGGCTTGGGACGTTGTCAACGAGGCCATCTCTGGCGGCAATCCTGATGCAGAAGGTGTCTATGCCCTCCAGCACGCTACCGAAGAGAGTGTCAACGATTTCTTCTGGCAGGACTATCTGGGCGATCTCGACTATGTCCGTACAGCTGTAGCTTTGGCACGCCTCTATGGTCCTGAGGACATCAAGCTCTTCATCAACGACTACAACCTGGAGAGTGACTGGGATCAGAACGGTAAGCTGAAGAGCCTCATCGCCTGGATCAAGCGTTGGGAAGCCGATGGCATCACCAAGATTGACGGCATCGGCTCACAGATGCACATCTCATGCTATGGCAATCCTCAGACACAGGAGAACAAGAAGAAAGGTATCGAAAACATGCTGAAACTGATGGCAGCATCTGGAAAGATGGTTCGTATCTCTGAGCTTGACATGGGCTACGTCGACGCTAATGGCACACCTTTGAAGACCACCGACCTGACAGAAGAGCAACACAAAGAAATGGCAGCACTCTACACCTGGATCATCAAGAAGTATTTCGAGATTGTTCCTGTTTCACAACAGTGGGGTATCTGCCAATGGTGTATCACCGATGCACCTGATGACAGCGGCTGGCGTAAGGGTGAGCCCGTCGGACTTTGGGATTTGAATTACAACCGCAAACACACCTATGCAGGCTTTGCAGACGGTCTGGCTGGCAAATAAGCCATGCGGTAAACCCATTACCCCCAAGGGTAATTTTTAGAACTTTACATGTGAAGTGTCGGGCCTGTGAAGGTCCG
>Ga0256407_10005405_pt1 | contig 20523 bp, 18 predicted proteins | sample RumenRJG_04DNA_FD_193489 | JGI IMG/M metagenome (GOLD analysis project Ga0256407, IMG submission 193489) | Bovine rumen microbial communities from Lethbridge, Alberta, Canada - RJG_04 | ecosystem: Host-associated > Mammals > Digestive system > Stomach > Rumen | place: Canada: Alberta... | reverse complement strand
TCAGTACAACAATGAAAAAGATAGGAATAGCAGCTGTAACATATAAAGATAACTTCGGCAGTGCCCTGCAGACGTATGCTACGCAATATACACTGGAGAAGATGGGGTATGATGCTAAGATATTTGAGATTAAGGGTGTGCACAGGAGCATCTTCATTAAGAAGTTGTTGTATTATGCTGGCAGACTGTTTGATCCTGTGGAGGCAAAGTATCTATTTGCTAACCTGAGTAGTCGCTCAAGGAAACAGGCTTCTGTATCTACAGATCAGTTTGCCAATGATATGAAGGAACGTCACCGGATGTACCAGGACTTTAATAAACGTTGGAACAAGATGCTGCCTACAGTTAAAGGCTGGAAAGGTCTTCGCAAACAGGCATCAGAGATGGATGCTGTTGTGGTGGGTAGCGACCAGCTTTGGAGACCGTCGAATATTGTGGGATGTTATTATACTTTGGAATTTGTGCCTGATGATGTAAAGAAAATAGCCTTCTCAACTTCATTTGGTGTTCCTGAATTGCCAGCTCGCTTACATAAGCACGCCAAGAAATTCCTTTCACGTATTGAGCATATCAGTGTGCGTGAAGATAGTGGTGCAGAGATTGTGAAGAATGAGAGCGGAAGAGAAGTAACAGTGGTATGTGACCCCACGATGATGTTGACAGCAGAAGAGTGGATGCATATTCAGGATGAGAAACCTTTTGCTGAAGGAAAATACATCCTCATGTATCTGATGGGTGATAATCCAGAGCAAAGAGATTTCGTGAAGAAGTTGTCGAAGCAAACTGGATGCAGGATCATTGGCCTGCTTCATGGCGCTACTTATATTTCATACGATGAAGATTTGGTAGATGAGAAACCATATAACGTCGGACCAGCAGAGTTTATCAATCTGATTCGTAATGCAGAGTATGTGTGTACAGACTCTTTCCATTGCTGTGTGTTCAGTATTTTGAATTCTACCAGGTTCTTTGCATTTCGAAGATGGCCTGATGGAAGTAAGTTCTCGGCCAATGACAGACTTTATACATTGCTGAAATTTACAGGATTGGAGCGCAGGATGTTGGAAGGCACAGAGGACGTAACTAAGTGCGCTAATGATGCCATTGACTTTACGGATGTACTTAAGCGTGTCGCTCAGCGCAGAAAAGAGTCAATGGATTATCTCGTTAATGCTCTCAATTCATAATTGTTATGCCTAATTTGGTAGAATGGAATAATTGTTGTGGCTGTGGGGCTTGTGCCAACAAGTGCCCTAAGGGTGCTATTAGCATGAAGCCAAACAATGAGGGTTTCTTGCATCCAGTGATTGATACGAGCCTTTGTGTAGAGTGTGGCGCTTGTGAGAAGGCTTGTCCAGGTTTAGAACCAGCAAAGAAGACAGGCAATAAGCCACAAGCATTTATAGTTCAGCATAAGAGTGATGCTATCAGGTATCAATCAACATCTGGAGGTGCATTTACGGCCATTGCTGAAGAAATAATTAATCGTGGTGGTGTAGTATTTGGTGCTGCCATGACTGATGAACTGTCGGTCAAGCATATTTGCGTAAATACCATAGATGAACTTGCTCGATTCAGAAATTCCAAATATGTACAGAGCGAGATAGGTAGTTGCTATAAAGAAGCAAAGGAACGATTGGTATTAGGACAATGGGTTTGCTTTAGCGGAACACCATGCCAGATAAATGGCCTTTACAAATATTTAGGCAAGGACTATGATACTTTGATTGCTGTTGATGTCGTTTGTAAGTCTGTTCCCTCACCACTTGTTTTCAAAAAGTATATTGAATACAAGAAAGGTATAGAGGGCAATATCAGTGATGTGGTGTTTAGGGATAAAAAACGTGGATTCCTGTATTGTACAATGGCGCACTATGCTTCACATGAAGATAGGCAACAGTCGAAGGATGTGTATCGTAGAGGCAGTGAATCAGATGAGTGGCTCAGGCTGTTTTTAAGTGGAAAGATTTCTCGACGTTCTTGTATGAATTGCTCATACCAGACACTGGAAAGAGTGGGCGATTTTACATTGGGTGACATTTGGGAAACGGGTCATTCAGAACTCGATGACAACAAAGGTTCTACTTTAGTACATGTGTGGACGGAAAAAGGAAAGATTTTCCTGGATAGTATCAAACCCAATGTCAGATGCATAGAATATCCTATTGAGAATTCAAGAGGTGCCCAAAGGACTAACACTTTGAAAGTTAAACCGATTAGGGATCAATTATTTGAGGATGCTAATAACATGGCGGCAGATGCTTTTATGGTAAAATATGCCCCCTATACCATGAAGGTATGTATGAAGAACACCTCACGGTATCTGTTATGGAAACTGGGATTGCAGAATCTAGTGCGACATGTTAAGCATCTAATCATCCATAGATAATGAGTATTTTAGCATGAAACTTTTTATTATAGTAAATGTTGACTGGTTTTTCTTGTCCCATCGTTTACCTGTAGCGCTTGCTGCACAGGAAGCAGGGTGGGATGTAACCATTGTGACGGCTGATACTGGCAAATTGAAAGATATAGTGGCGAAAGGACTCAAAACCATCAATTTGCCGATGTCTCGCTCAGGCATGAACATCAAGGAAGAACTGGGTACTATGAGGTTCCTTTATAACCTCTATAAGCGCGAGAAGCCAGATGTGGTACATCATGTGGGTATGAAGACTATCCTTTGGGGCACCTTGGCTGCAAAGTTTGCCAATGTGAATGGTGTGGTGAATGCTGTGAGCGGTCTTGGAGGCTTCTTCGCTGAGGACAACAAGTCGATGTTAGCCAAGGTGATGCCAAAGGTGCTGAAGTTCTCACACAATAGGAAGAACTTGTTGGTTATCTTCCAGAACAATGAAGATCGTGTTATGTATGTGAAGAAGGGTATCATCGATGAAGGTCAGGCACGATTTATCAAGGGGTCAGGCGTGAACCTTCAGGAATTCTGCTATACGCCAGAACCGACAGAAGGTAAGGTGAAGATTATTCTGACTGCCAGAATGATTGTAGAAAAGGGTGTGTTCCTTTTGACTGAAGCTGCTGAGAAGCTTCGCAAGGAATATGAGGATAAAGCAGAGTTCTGGTTGGTTGGTGGTATTGATGACCATCCTGGAGCTATTACCAAAGAACAGTTAGATAAGGCCTGTGATGGTAAATACATCAAGTGGTTGGGATATAGAACCGATGTGAAGGAGCTGTTGCAGCAGAGCCATATTGTAGCATTCCCGTCATATTATATGGAGGGACTACCTAAGTCTTTGATTGAGGCTACTGCTATTGGTAGGCCGATTATTACTACACAATCCATTGGCTGTAAAGATACGGTTGACGATGGAGTGAATGGTTTCCTGATTGCACCAAAAGAGGTTGAACCGTTGGTTGAGAAATTAAGATTGTTAATAGATGATGCTGGTCTTCGTCAAAAGATGGGTAAGGCATCACGAGAAAAGGCAGAAAAGGATTTCTCGCTGGATGTGGTTATTGAGAGACATTTAAACATATATAACGAACTGATTAAAGGTTAACGATTAAAGGTTAAGGGTTAACGATTATGAAGATATTGATTACTGGTGTTCATGGATTCGTGGGCACTAATCTTGTAAAGGCTCTATCGAAGGAGCATACTATATATGGCTTGGACATAGTGAGCCCTCTTAAAGATGGTGTTAGATTCACATTTTCATGGGATTTTTTAGATAAGCCAAATGAGATACCAGCAGTGGACGCTATTATTCACCTGGCAGGAAAGGCCCATGACACAAAGAATCAGAGTGCAGCAGATGTATATTTTAAGGTGAACACTGAGCTTACGAAGAAGATATATGATTATTATCTGAAATCGAAAGCGAAGAAGTTTATCTTCTTTAGTTCAGTGAAGGCTGCTGCTGATAGGGTTGAAGGGGAATTCGTGGATGAAAACGTTGTACCTTCGCCCAAAGGGCCTTACGGAGAGAGTAAGATTGCGGCAGAGGAGTATATAAGGAAGATGGAAGATGTAAGAAGGAAGAATAATCAAGAGACTTACATCCTTCGTCCTTGTATGATTCATGGGCCTGGTAATAAGGGAAATCTGAATCTGCTGTATGGCGTGGTGAAGAAAGGAATTCCCTGGCCTTTAGGCGCATTTGAGAATAAACGTACATTTACTTCAATAGATAATCTCTGTTTTATCATCCAGGGGCTATTAGACAAAGATGTCGAGTCTGGCATTTACAATATCAATGATGATGAAGCAGTAAGCACCAATGAACTGATTGATATTATCTGTTCAGCAATGGGTAAGAAGGCTCATATCTGGCGGATTCCTCGTGGATTGATGGAAGGTGTGGCCAAGATAGGTAGCGCTTTACATTTACCTCTGAATGCTGAGCGTTTGCAGAAGTTGACAGAGAATTATGTCAGCTCAAATGCCAAGATCAAGAAGGCTTTGGGAGTTGAACAGTTGCCAGTAAGAGCTAAGGATGGTCTAAGGATGACTATCAAGAGCTTCGAGAAGTAAGCTTTCTCTTTGAGTTATATGCTGGATTTGTTCGTAGAACTGCTGCAGGTTTCGCTTGGGGCTCGTGATTGCTTATCAAGGGTTCCTACGTCAAAGGAGTGGGAAGAACTCTTTGATGAGTCAGCAAGACAGGCTGTTTCTGGAATTGCATTTTGGGGAGTGCAAAAGTTGCCTGATACGCAGAGACCTCCGCAGATGCTGCTATTCGAATGGATAGGATTATCTGAACAAATACGACAGCAAAACTTAGTAGTTGATAAACAAACCCAAGAAATTTGGAACCAACTGAAAAATGATGGTTTGGATGCCGCCATATTAAAAGGACAAGGAATTGCAACGCTTTATGGTGAGCTTGCTCCTTATCGTCAGAGTGGTGATATTGACATTTGGGTAAAGGGTGGCTATCAGAAAGTATGCGATTATGTACAGAGCACGCACCCTACAGAAGATGTGGCATATCATCGGTTTCACTATGAATACTTTGATGATACTGAAGTAGAGTTGCATCATAGGCCAACCTTAATGAGAAATCTGCTGGATGATAAGAAGCTCGCCCGATGGTACAATAGTTTTGGAGCTGATAGCTTCGTATATCTAGAAGATAAGGGCTTTGCTGTTCCTTCGTTGGAGTTTAATAGGATTTTCATTCTAACTCATATCTATAGGCACTTCCTGTTTGAAGGGATAGGCCTGAGGCAGGTTATAGATTACTATTTCGTGCTGAAGAATTGTCCTGCAGAAACCACTGAAATCTTGGAAATTGGAAAGACTTTGAGGTCTTTCAGAATGCAGCGGTTTGCTGAAGCTATGATGTGGATACTGCATACCCAGCTCGGACTGGAAGAAAAGTATCTTATCTGTGGAATGAATGAGAAGGAGGGTCGGTTCGTGTTGAGTGAGATTGAACAGACTGGAAATTTCGGATATACTGATTCACGATATACATATAAGTACTTCTTTAAGTTGCGCAGGCAAATAGCGCATGGTGCACATCTTCTATTGCATTATCCATCAGAAGTGATTTGGACTCCTATCTGGCTGGTGTATCATAAGGTATGGAAGTGGAAAAAGAAGAGAGAGATACATAGGATGTGGAAGAACGCTAAGTAGTAGTAACTATGGCTGATAAGAACATTACATATAAGTTAATGCATTTTATGGAGGGCGAAGCACGTTCGGGCTCTAAGGAGGAATCATGGTTAACGGTTCATGATTAATGGTTAAGTATCTTCAATACTATGTCTGCAATTGATATTTCTATTAACATCGCAATTTCTATAGTCGCTGGAGCAGCCAGTGGATATGGGGTGTTTAAATTCCTGGGGCAAAAATGGGTGGAGAATTGGTTTGCTAAGGATTTGAAACGGTATGAGCACAAATTAGATGTGTTGAAGGCAAAGGATGAGATAAGGTTTAATATCCTCCATAAAGAACGTATAGACATTATTAAGAATCTATATAAGAAAGTGTTTGAGCTAAATGAGTTGAGCTTATATTTGATTATGCCTACTGAGATGCAGAATCAGTTTAAACTTAATGTCAATGACTTGTTTCAGCAGAGTATAATCCATAGTCATAAATTGCAGATGTATTTGCTTGAAAACACTATCTATATCCCACAAATATTGGAGGACAGAATTGCAGGGCTTTGTTACACTTACGATTCTGCTGCCAAAAGCCTAATGAATAATCCTTCAGAAGAGCATAAGAAGTCTTTAGAGATATTTAATCAAGAGCAAATCAGACCGTTATTGAACAATTTGCGCGATGAGTTCCGCAGATTGTTAGGTGTGGAATTCTATGATAAAATAATCAAAGAAAACTCTTGAGGGATAGTGCTATTTGTAAACTGAAGGAGTTAATGGAGAGTGTTGAAAGTATTTGTTTGTTATGAACGTAAACTTGTCAAATGCTGTAAGAATGTTCTATGGTAAATCATCTTATGAGATGGTTTACATGGAGGCTATTGCCAATGCGCTGGATGCAATGGCAACCGAAATAAATGTAGATATATCAGCTAGCTCAAAAAGGATTGCAGACACGCTACAGGTGACCATTAGTGATAATGGTGTAGGCTTTACAGATAGCAGGTTTAAAAAGTTCAGCAACCTATTTGATACAGAAGACACTGCTCACAAAGGATTAGGACGCCTAGCATATAGATACTACTTCAATGATGTTGAAATAGAAAGTTGGTATGATAAGAATAAACACAGAAAGTTTTCTTTCTCTGACGATTTTGATGGTAAAAGTGATGTAGATACAGTCAATGAAGATGAATGGATTGGCGGAACAAAGCTTTTTCTTTCTGATTATGCCAAAAAGAAACTCTTTAATAACAGCATAATAGATGTGAAGTTTCTGAAGAATAAGATTCTCTCGCATTTCTATCTCAGATTGTTCCTTCTAAAAAAGCAAAACACGAATATCGTTATTCATCTTACTTCAATTATTGACGGGAAAGAGAAAAAAGCGGTTATTTCGACAGACGACATCCCGAATTTCAAAACAATCCCTATTGATGATACGGACGTTGGAGTGATGTTCACTGGCATGACTCTGTATTATTTCGTAGAAAAGACGGATGACAAGAAGCCAAGCAATGTTGTTACGGCAATTAATGTGGAGGGGAGAACATATGCTCAAAACTTTATAACCAAGGAATTTTTCCATAGTGGTTATAATATGGTGTTCCTTCTTTTCTCGAATAATTTCAATGGTTTGGCTGAAGCCAATCGAGAGACCATTACTCTAACAGATTCAAACAAGCAGTTGTTTCGTAATATTTTCATTAAGTATATTTCCAAGATTCTTAATGGAATGTACCCAGATATTGCAACGGCACAATCGAAAAAGAGAGAACAACTGGAAGGGCGCTATCCTCACTTGTCGAGTTATATTGATGGTAATAGTATTGGCTATATGCAGCAGAGCGAAGTATTGGGTAAGGCCGAGGATTTGTTTTTCAAAGCTCAGCGAGAGGTACTCAATGCACCTATATTGAATCAGGAGCAATATGAGAAAGCCAAGAACATTACATCATCATCATTGACACAATATATCTTGTTCAGACAGCGAGTAATAGACAAGTTAAAGTCGCTCGATGCAGGAAACAGAGAGGAGGAAGTGCATAATTTGATTTGCCCCAGGTATCGTGTGTTTGATGGAAAGAATGCTTATAATGACTTGTATAAACAGAATCTGTGGTTGATAGATGACAGGTTTATGACCTATAGTAACGTGCTCAGTGAGAAAGAGATGACGGAGCTATTCAGAATCATAGACCCAGAAACTAACTATGAGAATACTGGAAGACCTGACATTGCTATTGTGTTTTCTTCAGACCCCGACAAATCAGAGAAATTTGATGTGGTTATCATTGAACTTAAGCGTGAGGGTATAGATATTGACAAGACATTAGGTGTTGAGCGGCAATTGTTTGATAGGGCAAGGGAACTTTATAGCCATTTTGGAGAAAAAATCCAGCGTATGTGGTTTTATGGCATCATAGAAATAAGTGAAAAGGTGGAGTTGGAATTGAATGGATACGATCCTCTGTACTCTACAGGAAAAGTACTCTTCGCGCAGAAGAACGTTAAAATATCATTGAACCCGATGAAGACGATAGATGTTGGTGTTTATCTGGTGGATTACGACGCACTGATTGGCGATGCAGATAAAAGGAACGAGACTTTCCTGAGTATTATACAGAATACGTTTAAGGAGAGCGTTGAGGAAGGGGGGTGATGAAATATGGTAGACTTCATGGACCAATTTAGTAAGGAATATCTAGCGAATTTGAGATCGTATGACGATCCCGTAGGTGATGATATAAAAAGAGATTATAATGAGTATATGACGTTTAGACTACATTCGCTAACCATATTGGGTCATCGTATTCTTGGGAATGTCCACCTGGATTTTTGTCAAGATGATGGTATGCCCAAAGGGGTATATACTACGGTGATTATAGGTGCAAATGGCATAGGTAAAAGTTATCTGCTAGGAGCAATAGCAGAGATATTCTGTTACCTGGAGAGCCTACATGAAGAGAAAGAATATACGGCTCCTCAGTATTACTTTGACATAAATTATACTATAAGACAAGAGAAATTTCAGTTTGCCAACTTCAGGGAAGTGAACCCTGTGGAGCGGGGAAGGAGAATTTATACACATTTCGTATGCAAATGTGGAGGAAATGAGGTTACAGCGAAGAATATGCTGTTGCCCCAAAAACTGATAGCATCGGCCACCACAATAGCAGATAAATATGTGGCCAAGAGTACGGAGATGTACCGTTATAAGGGTTTGAGGAATGAGAATAGCCCCAGTTCTACCGGTACACGTACTATGGTGAGAAAGACCGTGAACGGACTACTGGATAGTTTGGATGTAAAAGAGGGCTTTAGGGTTGAACTTAAGGATTTGCTGAAGCACTTAGGTCTTCAACCACGGTTGGAACTGACCTATAGTATGCGCTATGTTGATGTGTTTGTAAAACCTGACATGAACGGATATGAGTTACAGCGCATATTTGAAAATCAAGGCGATATATTTAAACGTGCGACGAAACTGTGGGGAACGCATAATTACGAAAAGATAAAGGAAGAAGATCGTAGAAAACTGGATATTGCAGCGGATTTCTTTAGTAGGATAGCCCGTCGTGGTTTTGATGATGGGAAGAGGCAATTGAAATATAATTTGTTGGAACCAGAGGATGGTAATAAAGTGACCGATGACAGAGAGGCTCTGAAGATATTGTCATCTCTGGATTTGCTGACTTATCCATCTTTGAAGGTTTACAAAAATCAGGAAGGTTATGCATTTGACCAAAGCAGCTCAGGTGAATCGAGTCTGCTGTGCCAAATGGTGAGTATCATGAGTGATATAGAACCTGGCAGCTTGGTGCTGATTGATGAACCAGAGAATAGCGCACACCCCAACTGGCAGATGAGTTATATGGGGTGGATCAAGAGCATCTTTGAGAAGTACTTAAACTGCCATTTCGTGATTTCCACCCATTCTCATTTTATCTTGACTGACTTGCAGCCAGAGACATCAGACATAGTGGCTTTAGAGAAAAAGAATGGTGTCATTAGGGATGTGTCGGATGGCGTGAATACGTTCAGCTGGTCGGTGGATGATATATTGTATAGGGTCTTTGGTGTTTGCAATACGAGAAACCATGCCTTTGAGACGGACATTATGACCCTGTACCAAATGATGACAGAGGGAAATGATAACTTATTGGAGATAGAAAAACTGACCAATAAATTGTCGTCGTTTGAGTTGCCGGGGAATGACCCGCTATTGGTGATATTAGATCAGGCAAGGAAATATGTTGAAGCTAAAAAGACCTTATAAGTTTAGCAGGGCTGAGTGGCAGCATGTTTCGACAGTCCTAATACCATACGTGAGAGCGAATGGAGGAGAGAAAGGCTGGAAGAAAAAAGACTATGCCACCCTAGACTTGAAAAACAGCATGAGTGAGTACACGCTGAACCAGCAAGAGTGCAAATGTGCCTATTGTGAAGACCTGATTACAGGAGGTGCACAATTGGATCACGTTGTTCCTAAACAATTGCATCCAGAGTTTTGTTATGAGCCCAAAAATCTCCTGACATCGTGCGCTGTATGCAATATGTATATCAAGAATGCTGGCGATACGATAGCATTGCCTGTAAGGAGAAGGTATGAGAAAAACAAGTTCTTGATAGTGCATCCTTATTTTGACGACCCTGATGAGCATATCAAGTATACCAACGAAGACAAGGTAATAATTGATGAGGCTGGTAGTACAGCACTTGGTAGGGCTACGATAGCATTTTTCCATTTAAACGACTATCCTGCTTATTGCAAGCGAGCCAATCAGTTTGGTGACCAACAGAAATATCCAATAGATGCAGTAAAGCTGGCAAAGGCTTGTTCTGCGTATAAGAGGTGAATAAGCTTTGATGCGTTCAAGAAGTTGTTTGAATTGATAGATCAATACAAGCACGTAATTCAATGGAAATGAATAAATAAAAACTAGAGTCATATGAATACGAATTATTTTTCCGCAGTGAGTGATTTGTCAGCAGTTGACAGATATAGTGGACACTTGGCAGACAAACGTGATGGACGTTCAGACTATGCCATTGATAGAGACCGTATTTTGTATTCAAAAGCTTTTCGTCGTTTAAGTGATAAAACTCAAGTTTTCTTTTCAGATGAAATAAAAGATTTAAGAACTCGTCTAACTCATACACTCGAGGTTAATCAGATTGCTAAAACAATTGTTTCTTCATTGGGGTGTAACATCGACCTAACAGAGGCAATTGCCTTGGGGCATGATGTAGGTCATACTCCATTTGGCCATGTAGGGGAACGAACACTCAATCTGATTATGAACAATTGTGAGCATTTAGGCATTCAAGTGAGTGATAATAACTTTGGCTTTAAACACAACCTTCAATCAGTTAGGGTGCTTTGCGATTTAGAAGGTGATCTTAATCTGTCTAAATACACTCTGTGGGGAATAGTGAACCATTCAAAACTGGCATATCCACAATGTAAACTAAAACAAAATATTTGCTATACTCTACATCGACCGACTTTCTGCCAAAAGCCCAATGCTAATAAAGCAAATGTATCTTGCAAGTTTTATGATACGTATCTAAATAAGATAGGAAATGAATACTGGTCAATAGAAGGATTGGTGGTTGCCTTGGCAGATGAAATAGCTCAAAGGCATCATGACATAGAAGATAGTATAAGGTTTAATATTCTTGGTAGAAAGGATCTTGTTGAAAAGCTGAGTATCTTCAAGCCTGTCTTTAGGCCATTAGACAGAGAGAATTACAACAAGCTTAAAAAATTAATTGATGCGCCGGAAGATGTTTTTCTATCTCAATTCTCCCGTCTTATTGTTAAGGCGTATGTGGTAAATTTGACGGAAGAGACAAAGAAGCGCATTAATGATAAAGGGAACCAAATGGGATTAACTTCACACCAGGATTTCATAAACCAAAAATCGGCAATACCGATTGCGGATGCTAAGGCATTGGTAGGGTTTACAAGTGCTTTTGAAACTGTTGATGATGATTTTCATTCTTTCCTGAAATCTTCTATCCTTAATTCATACGGTGCACAATCGATGGATGGTAAAGGCGCATATATTGTTAGAAGGTTGTTTGAGGCATATCTTTCAAATCCGACACAATTGCCCGATGATGAGATCAGAAGATTCTATTCTGCTATTCATGTGACAGGAAAGTCTATGGGACAGATGCGCGGAGAAATGAATCTTCATAGAAACACAGACTTGAGACGGAATCATTTAATGAGGGTTATTGCTGATTATATTGCAAGCATGACTGATGCTTATGCTTATAATCAGTATGACTTGCTATATGGAACAATGGTATAACTTCTTTGTGAGGAGCGGAAGACTCTAATGGCTGCAAACCATTTGTGGCTGAAGTGAAGAAGATAAACAACCCTGCCGGATGATAATCTGGCAGACACCGATTTTAAGGATGCAATGTGCCTGCAAGGCTCTTTGCATCCGTATTAATAGAATACAACAAAAAGTTGATTATGATTTGGACATATATAATTATTGCAGTGCTGCTGTTGGCAGCAGAGTTGATTTACTTCCGCATAGCGGATAAGTGTAACATCATTGATAAGCCGAATGAGAGATCGAGCCATTCGACCATCGTATTGCGAGGGGGAGGAGTTATATTTGCAATATCAATGGTAATATGGTACATCTGGTTCATGGTTAATGGTTCAGGGGGCACGGTTGAGTATTTGCCGTTTATGGTTGGACTGTTGATGGTGGCGGGTATCAGCTTTGTGGATGATATCCACTCGTTGCCCGACTCATTGCGAATGGTGGTGCAGATAGTTTCGATATTGCTGATGTTTTGGAGCATCGGACTATTCTCAGTTGAAAGTGTAGGGTCTAATGTTGATAGTCAGTTGTGGAGTGTATTGTTGATGGGTTTAATAGTATTAGTGGCGTTGTTCTTCTGTGTGGGGGCCACCAATATCATTAACTTCATGGATGGAATCAATGGAATTACGGCAGGATATGCGCTGGCAATGCTCGTGCCATTGCTAATAGTTGATAGTGGAGAGTTGATAGTTGATAGTCAGTTGAAAGTAGAGGAGTTCATAGAGCCGAGCTATCTGATTGTGGCGATTATTGGGGTGCTGGTGTTTAGCCTGTTTAACTTCAGACCGAAAGGAAAGGCGAAGTGCTTTGCGGGAGATGTTGGAAGTATCGGTATTGCATTTATCATTCTGTTTGCATTGGGCAAACTGATGCTGGCTACGCAGGATGTGACATGGATTGTGTTCTTCCTGGTATATGGTATCGATGGTAGTATGACGATATTCCATCGTATTATGCTGCATGAGAATCTGGGGCAGGCGCATCGTAAGCATGCGTATCAGCTGATGGCGAATGAGTTGAAGATGAGCCATGTGGTGGTTTCATTATTGTATATGGCGATGCAGTTGGTGGCGAGCTTAGGCTTTATCTACCTTTGCCCGAACACCATTGTTGCACATTGGATCTATTTGGTGGGAGCAGGACTAGTACTGGCCATCGCCTATGTGCTGTTTAAAATGAAATACTACCACCTCCATGAGGAATACCTTGCATCATTAAAGAAATAGGGGGTCGCTTCGCGAGAAATCTAAAAAAAATCGATAAAAATCTATCAAGAATCTGAGAACTATGACGATAAATCAAGAATTACTGGAGAAACTGTTTGAGGAGGCGAAGGGGAATCCTCGCCTGAGAACAAACCTTGATCTCAGAACATCAGCAGAGGATGGCTCGCAACGAATGCTGAACGCCATGCTGCCAGGAACGGAAGTGGCGATACATAGGCATCCGATGAGTAATGAGAACGTGATACTCATTAAGGGAAGGTTGGATGAGGTGCTGTATGAGGAGGTGACTTCTGAGGATGGCAAAGTGACGCTGAAGGAGACTGAGCGTATACATCTTTGCCCTGAGACTGGTGCCTACGGCTGCCAAGTGCCGAAAGGTGTGTGGCATACGGTGGAGGTGATTGAACCATCGGTGATATACGAGGGTAAGGATAAGAAATACGGGGAAGATGGGAGTGAGACGTATTGATGGTTCATGGTTCACGGTTAATGGTGAATGGTTTTTCTTTAGAGTCCCACAGATATGAAGGAAATGACAGAAATTAGCCTGATAGACAGGCTAAGGGAATTTTTAGAAACGGAAGCACGGTCGGGGTCTATGGACTTCGGGTGTGTGACACCGCTGTATGTGTATAGGTCGTGGGGCGGGAGCGTTGCAATAGATGATATTGCAGCAGGACTTAGGGAACTACGGAGTAGTGGATTTATGATGGGATAAAGGAGATTGTAAAAGGAATGTGGCAGTTTGCCAGGTTCCTTTTTGTGCCTCAATGGGGAAAACATAGGGTTCATGGTTCAGGGTTCATGGTTCAGGGTTACTTCTGATTCATGGTTCAGGGTGACGACTGGTTAATGGTTCAAGGTTAATGGTGACGATTGGTTATTGATTCAGGATTCATGATTAATGGTTGACGTCTGGTGCATGATTCATGATTCATGGTTCAAGATTAATGATTAACGGTCTAATTCTGGTTCATGGTTCAGGGTTAAAGATTAATGGTTAATGAATATGGCAGACAACAGTAAAGGATATAAGAAAACGACATATAAAAAGAAAGAGACAACACCCAAGGCCAAGTATGGTTCAGGGTTCACGGTGCAAGGTGAAGGGTTAAAATACAAAACTAAGCGTGGGAAGTTGGCTCCTTTGATGACTGAAGACCAGAAGAAAGAAGCTGGGATACATGAGTTATCTTACGATTTTGCGTGTCGCATCACACGATTATATCAGTATCTGACTGAGGATGCGGAGTATAAGGAGTTTGTGCAGAGTAAGCAGATATATCGCTCAGGAACTTCAATTGGAGCCAATGTGAGGGAGAGTAAGCATGCGCAGAGTGATGCTGACTTCTTATCCAAGATGTCTATAGCGTATAAGGAGGCGGATGAGACGGACTATTGGCTGAACCTTCTTCGAGATAATGGCTATTTGAACGATGATCAATTTCAGTCATTATCACATGACTGCGATAGGATTTTGAAGGTTTTGACTTCGATTGTGAAGACGATGAAAGAGAAAATTGATTCAAAATCTAAGAAATAGGTCATCGTTCTGGTTCATGGTTAAGGGTTAAGGGTTCATGGTTGAAGAAACCGTTAAACGTGGCCCGGTAATCGATAACCGGAAGTTCGACGATGAAAGAGGAAATTGGTTCGCGATAACATCTCAATATGTGAGATAGAGAGGGTGATAGAAGAATAAGTAAACGAGGTTGATATATGCGAAGAAACTTCAATGTGATTAGACATTATATGAAGGCCTGGAAGCGACGGGCTTTCAGACCCAATATGTCTTTTAAAAAATATAGGCATCTACCAGATTTAATAGTATGTCTTTCATATTCCCAGATATATGATGACTATTCACAGGTAGATCCCAAGTCATTTCTTCATGGTATTCCAACCTTCGATTTGTTGCAGTACATTCTTGGACTTGAGAATAAAACCCACTATACTTTGCATAACCCTGAACTTGATCGTGAGATAATAGGAAAGTTGATAGAGCACCTAGATGAAAACGAAAGAGAAAGACTTTTAAAAAGTATAAGCAGACATAAAAGCCTTACTTTTATTAATGCAGAGGGTACGCTTCGTTTTGTTAGACTGGCTCTTAGCTGTTTTACACCAGAAAGAAGTGGATTTGTGCTCGAATCGAACCATTTAAAGAGTATTTTTAAAGCCTATCTCTTTTGTAACCAGTTATGGACTGACGAATTTGTGAAAGTAGATAAGACGACATTCCCGGGAATACATCAAACAAGAAAAAGTGCGCTCATTGATATTTCTCTAAAAATGGATATTCCCTATAGTGAGTTTAAATTCTTCAAGGATTTTAGAACACAACTATATAAAGCTATCAAACTGTTTGAGTTTGCGGAGAAGAATGCCTTTTTTACACCATTGCTGGAGGTCTTTTACAAAGACCGAAATGTTTCTGATTGGAAAGACTATATACGAATTCATTTTGGATTCTTTGAGCCTAGTTTAAAGAGTCCTGCAATCGATATGGATGGGGCACCTGAAGCTGTTATTAAATTTATGCAACCCTACTTGCTTGATCAGAGTCAGTTGCCCATAAAGGATAATCTAAAGGGGCAGATGCCCAAAGTGCTAAGAACAAAGTTCCTTTTGCAATCACAGATTAAACCAAACATAATATTGATTTTGTCATCCGATTTACTTGTTGACAAAATATACCAGGGCTTGAAGTTCGATTTTGGGAGTATTGCTCAGACATATGGAATAAAGGATATAAAGGGTAGGGAAATCACTCAGTTACGCATCAACGGGGAGCTGGGAAGTCAGTTTAGTGAAGAGACTATGTTATATTCAGTTTTGGATATGATATATGGTAATAGAACTGATGTGGTACGAATGCCTGGCGCAGTAACAAAACCTGTTTTTCAGAATGAAGGAGGAAGTGAGCCGGATTATTATTTACGGAAAGGGCATAGCCTCGTGTTATTTGAAAACAAGGACGTGCTATTCCCTGACACCGATAAATATTCTGGGCAACTGCTGAAATTGAAACAGGCTATAACTTCCAAGATAGCTAAATTCGGGAAAGGACTCAACGAAAAGGGACTGTTGGTTCAAAAGAAAGAAGGACTAGGACAGATATTCTATAACATTATTCGCTTTAAATGCAGTCCAGATCTATATCGTAAGTTTGATTCAGATTGCGAATCGGTTAAGAAAATATATCCCGTATTAATTACATACGATAAGGCGTATTCCGCCTTCGGGGTCAATGAGTATATTAATAAAAAGGTACCAATAATCAAAAAGAGGATTTTGAAGTATTATAAGGAAAATAGTAATCGTACTATTACTATAGGAGAATATGACATTCAGAAACCAATTATTATTGATATTGACACTTTGATTATGTATGCCTTGTTGCTGCAGAAACAGAAACTGGACTTGTTAGATTTAATTGATGAGTATTTTGACAAGACTGATGCAGACGAGCCTAATCTGTCTTCATTCTATACATTTATGATGGATGATCATAGACTAGGAGCACAGGGTGAGGAGTTTATTAAACTTCTCTATGGCGATGTGCTGGAGGTAGAGAACGATAGTGAAGCAGAGAATTCAATAGATACTAGCGCACAGGTAAAGGATTAAGGTTATGGATCAAGAGACTCGTTGGTTGAATCGATACAATGAGGTGGTTTTATAGATGCAAATAAACGCAATCTGTCAAAGTATGCCCCATAAGAGCGTTTGATAGTACATTCCCTGAAACGCGGGCGTTATATGTTGAACGCAGGGGAGCTACAAGAACCACGTTTGGGGATGTTCAAAGAACTGATGGAATTGAGTAATAAGTATAAGTGAGTAAATCAATATGTGTGAATAAGGGAATGCTAAAAAAGGGGTGCAAAAGCACCCCGATGGCAGTTTTTAATAACTAAAAAATCAAAACAAATTACTGCAACATCACTTTATCCTCTAGGAGGGAAAGGGTCGTTACCATAACTTCTTTTGTCGCGGATGTGTCCGTCCACTGCATGAATGGTCAGTTCCTTGCCTTGGTTCATGGCAATCTGCCTACCACGTTCTATAGCTTGGTACTGATGGTCGAAGACACCAGAACTGCGAGTGCAGCCTTCTTGCTTGACTTTCCAGACATTTCCGTTCTTGACTACGTGAATTTGATTTCCCATAGCTTTACAGATATTAAGTTGTGAAAAAATGCTTTTCATAACTGGGCATGGTGCCCCATACGAGAGGAAACCTCAATCATAAATGAGGTAAGTATAATCCAAAGATACACGAAAAAGATTCTTAAATCTATTTACGTGTGATTCTGACTGTGGTTCTGACACGAGTTGTCGTATTGATTCTAGTGCGAACTCGTATAGTTCTTGTAGCCATAATTTCAATCAGTAAAATACAATAATTGAAAAAATAATCCGTTCTATAAAAGCTAGACCAATAGCAAATAGAACTTCGTAGTTGTGCCCAAAGCACGCGCGAGAGTAGTTCAGCCCTGCAGTTGCCCCTGTGGGGCTGACGTTATTATAACAAATAAGGAGGATTGAGTTTCTTAGTTATCCCAACAGCCATCCTTTCGACTGCAAAATTACCAATCTTTTTTCGTAATACCAACTTTTTAGTGAAATATTTGTGTTAAAATCTGTAAATACAGAACTTTTTCGTTGAAATTGTGCTATCTTTGCGTCGTAAATGAAACAAGTACATTAAAATACTTAATGGCAACTAAAGAACAAGTAGAAGATTTTCTGAAGCGGCTAAAGGAAAAAATAAAGGTGTTTGACATCATATTCCGGGATGACAGGGGTAAGAACCTGCAGACACTGGCCACTTTGGAAATCACTCCAACTTACCGCAAGCAGGTAATCCTGAATATTGAACCAGAAGACTATTCGGAAGGACCAATTGTGGACACTCTCAACAAGATGGGGGAGATGTGGGTGTTTGGTAAAGATGTGAAAGGTCATGAGGTGTATATCAAAATCACACTTGGCCAACCGAACAACTGTACCATCTGCATTTCTTTCCATATAGCAGAATATCCGATGAATTATCCATTTAAAAACTGATGATTATGATTAAGCAGGTGATGAAAAGTCCGTTTAGCGGAGGTAATGCAGTGCTTCGTTGTGAACCGTCAACTTTGACGTTCCGCAAGGAGGAGTTCTGTTATATACATCAGTTTTATGAATGTGAGGATACCCATGAGCGATTTACTACAACGGAACTGGACGAGGCAAACTTGGCCCAGGTGTATAACCAGTATCGTGCAAAATATGGCATCCCGTTCCCAGAAGAGATCAAACGTATACGCCAGCATTATGGGCTTTCGGCCACTAAAATGTCGGCAATCCTTGGATTTGGCGAGAACCAGTATCGACTGTATGAGAATGGGGACATGCCAAGTGAAGCAAATGGAAAGGTGCTGATGTCTATCATGAATCCAGACTTCTTCCTTGCTTTTGTGCTTAATTCGCGTGAGCAGTTCTCTGAAGACGATTTCTCCAAGTTGATGGAGAAAACCAGGTCGTGGAAGAGCGCGAAGCATTCGGAGTTTGAGGTGGAACATGTGTTTAACATCTGTCGTAGAACCATCTATAATGGTTTTGCGACACAGTCGATAGATAAGCTAAAGAACATCCTTTTATATTTTATAGAGAGGGGTGATGGCGTTTTCTTTACCAAGATGAACAAGCTCCTTTTCTATACGGACTTTTTGGCATACCGCTTGACGGGCAAAGGAATGACCGGCCTGTGCTACAAAGCTATTGCTCACGGTCCTGTGCCCTTGCATTGGGATCGCGTATACAGCTTCTATAACGATATTAGCCAGGAGATCGTGCAATACTCTGATGGAAGAGCCGGCACTAAGTTGGTTTCAAATCTGTCTCCAGACATGACTTATTTCAGCGAAGATGAAAAGGAGATGCTGGAATATGTTTACCAGAGATTCAAGAAGGAAACACCGACGCAAATCTCAGAAACAAGCCATCATGAGGATGCCTGGAAAAAATACTTGAATAGCGACAGGCTTATCAGTTTTGAAATGGCCTTCTCGCTGAAAGCAATATAGTGGTCAATTTTACATGAGGAAGATACAATGAAGGAGGAGAAGAGAGACATAGACGAAGAGGTATGTGCGAGGAACGCATGCCTCTTTGTGGTCTAGGCCCTCAAAAAGAGAAAACATATGGAAGAAAAGTTTTTGATACCCATCGATGATGCCATTGAGGCATTCCGTCATCATCTTGATGCGCATGACAGAACCATCCTGTCGGCCCGTTTCGGCGATGGGAAGTCTTTCTTTCTGTCTCATTTTATGGAGGACGAGGATGTGGCGGAATGTTACACTTTCCTCTCAATATTCCCTGTCAACTATCAGGTGACCGAGAATCGTGACATCTTCGATCTCATCAAACGCGACATCCTTCTACAGATGCTCCTGAGGGGAGTCATCGAGACCGAAGTGAAGATAACCAATGACGTTGCCTTAGCTCTTTATCTCCAGTGCCAGCCTTTTAGCTTTGCAGAGAGCTTCCTACCACTACTCTCAGAACTCGCCATGAACGAGGACGCTGCGAAAGCTGCTGCAGTTGCCTTAGCAGGCAAAAAGTTCTTCAAGAGCATCAAGCAGAAGATTGATAAGATAAAGGATCAAGGCCGTGACAGTCAACTGGAGGCATTCCTCAATGCAGTTGAGAAGAATCCTGTAGTTGGTCAGGATGCCATCAGCAGCATTATTCAGCAGTGCCTGCAACAGTACAAGGAGAAGCATCCAAACAAACGCGTTGTACTCGTTATTGAGGATTTGGATAGAATAGACCCTGCACATCTTTTCCGTATTTTGAACATCTTCTCTGCCCATATTGATTTCTGTTATCGTTTGGGGGTTCAGCCTGACGAAACTCTGGTAGGCAACAAGTTCGGTTTAGACAAGGTCATCTTTGTTATGGATTATAGAAACGTGCAGCGTATCTATAGCCATTTCTATGGCGAGGGTGCCAACTTCGAGGGCTATATCGAGAAGTTTTGTAGCAGTAATCATTTCACCTACTCATTGGAAGAGCAGCGGGACAAGTATTACCTTCAGCAAATAGAAAAGGAAACAGGTATTCGTTCAAGCCTGTTGAATAATCTTATCAAACCTGCTGATTTCAAGAATATGTCAGTGCGCAAAGTTGTTCATGCAATGGAGAATACTGGCTATTCAGTTATTAGTATAGCAACTGGCCAGAACAATGAGGGTAAGAGCATTCCTCTTCATCAGGGAATACTCAGGCTGATAGCCATACTTCGCAAACTTGGAATAGAAGACGCAGAAATTATTAGTAGGATTAGGAGAACAATAGATAACA
>Ga0256407_10005403_pt1 | contig 20538 bp, 10 predicted proteins | sample RumenRJG_04DNA_FD_193489 | JGI IMG/M metagenome (GOLD analysis project Ga0256407, IMG submission 193489) | Bovine rumen microbial communities from Lethbridge, Alberta, Canada - RJG_04 | ecosystem: Host-associated > Mammals > Digestive system > Stomach > Rumen | place: Canada: Alberta... | reverse complement strand
TTGTATTTTTGATTGATATGGAATTTTTACTTCTGTTTTAAATGAAATTTCTTCATTATTTATTGTATGAAATGTATTTGATATTGTATTATATGTGTTTGTTATTGTGTTTAATGTATTTGAATCGTTTGTTGAAAAATCTGTTGTTGAATTTCTTGTGTTTTTGAAAAGATGTTTTAATGATAAATATTTAAATTTTATATTTTTTTTTTCCTCATTTTCATTTCCAATATATGAAATAACCTTATTTTTCTTTCGTTTCATCATTCAATATAATTTTATATAATTTTTCAAAAAAAAAATAAAATTAAAAAAAATAAAAATTTAATTAAAAAATATTTAAACAAAAAAAAAAGAATGGACGTAAAATATCTCAAACTCCCAATAATAATAGATATAGGAAGTGGAATAATAAAAGCTGGAATAAGTGGTCAAGAATTACCAAAGATAATGTTCCCAAATTACATAGGTGAACCAAAATATTCAAAAGTTCTTCGTTCATTTAGAAAAGATAATCAAGAAATTCAAGAACAATACATAGGAAAAGATTGTTTAAAATTTTTAGGAATATTAAAATTACGTTATCCAGTAAAAAATGGTATTTTCGAAAATGATCAAGATATTTTAACAATATTTAAATATATTTATCAAAATTTAGAAATAGACAACGAAGAAATAAGTGAACATCCAATTTTAATAACAGAACCATTATTAAATCCATATTCAAACAGAGAAAAAATAGCATCAGCACTTTTTGAAAATTTAAGTGCTCCTGCAATTTTTTTTGCATCACAACCAATTTTATCATTATTTAGTACTTCAAGTACAAGTGGAGTAATATTAGAAAGTGGAGAAGGAGTAACTCAATCATGTGTTGTTTATGAAGGATATTCAATTCCTAATACTTATATTAGAAATAATTATGGTGGGAAAGATGTTACTGAATATTTTCTAACTTTACTTCAGAGACAAGGTTATTCTTTTAGTACAACTTCAGAATTTGAAATAGTAAAAAAAATGAAAGAAGATATTTGCTTTACTTCAATAAGTGGTAATTCTATTAATAATATTAGTAATATTAATAGTAATATTGAATTAGGTGGAAATAAAAATAAAAGTGAAAGTACTGGTATTTATAATTTACCTGATGGAAATGCTATTAAGATTGGTGATGAGAAAAGTTTAGCTCCTGAAATTTTGTTTAATCCTTCTATTATTGGTAATGAAAATTTAAGTTTTCAAGAAATGATTATTACTTCTATTAATAAAGTTGATATTGATTTAAGGAAAAATTTATATAATAATGTTTTAATTAGTGGAGGAAATACTTTATTTAAGGGAATACAAGAAAAGTTTCATTCTGAAATTAAAAAATTAGCTCCTAAGAATATGAAGGTTAAATTACATACTCCTGGAAATAGATTGTTGTCTTGTTGGACTGGGGGGAATGTTATTTCAACTTTGGAAATTTTTAAAAAAATGTGGGTTTCGAGAGAAGAATGGATTGAAAAAGGGAATAAAAGTATTATACATATTAAAACTATTTAATATATTGAAAAATTTGATATTATGTTTTTTTATTTTTTTATTATTTATTTTATATCTTTGTTTATATTTTTTTTTATTTTTTTTAAAATTTTTATTATGAAAATTGTATTTCTTATAATTATCTTTATATTTTCTTTTAAAAATTAATTTTTATTAAATAATTTCTTTTATAAAAAAAAAATCTCATTTTATTAAATTGAAATGAAAAATATAATAATTCCTTTTAGTATTCAAATAGAAAAATTATAAAATATTTTTATTATTTAATTTAAATTAAATTATTATGTCTCAATTTGTAAATGAAGGTCAAAGAAATATAAATCATGTGATAATAAAAAAGCCAAAAAGTACTTCATTATCCCCAGACACAATAAAAAATAAAAAAATAGGAAATTACATATTATCAAATACAATAGGAACAGGAACCTTCAGTAAAGTAAAACTAGGATTCCACTTACCAACTCAGCAAAAAGTAGCAATAAAAATATTAGACAGAAATAAAATAAAAGACGAAAATGACATAGAAAGAATAAGTAGAGAAATCCAAATATTAAAAGTCCTCCGTCACGAGAACATAGCTCAATTATTTGAAAACATAACAAGTGAACATCACATATATATAATAATGGAATATGTTGATGGAAAAGATTTATTTCAATATATATACTCACTCTCAAAATTAAATGAAATAAAAGCAAGTTGTCTTTTTCGTCAATTAATTTCAGCATTAGAATATATTCATACATTAGGAGTTGTACATAGAGATATTAAACCAGAAAATATTTTATTAAGTAAAGATCATAAAAAAATAAAATTAGTCGATTTTGGTTTAAGTAATTCATATCGTCATGGAAATTTATTAAAAACTGCTTGTGGTTCTCCTTGTTATGCTGCTCCTGAAATGATTAGTGGGAAAGAATATAATGGTTTATATAGTGATTTATGGTCTTGTGGTGTTGTTTTATATTGTATGCTTTGTGGGAAGTTACCTTTTGATGATGAGAAAATTAAAGTTTTATATAGAAAAATTAAAACTGGTGATTATATTATTCCTAATTATTTAAGTGATATTTCACAAGATGTTTTAAAAAGAATTTTAACTGTTAATCCTGATAAAAGAATTCGATTAAAAGATTTGAAAAAACATCCTTTTTTTAATTTGGATAAAATTCCTTTGAATAAAGGAATTTTAGTCGGGATTGAAGATATTAACGTGGATTTTGGACTTGTTAAAGAAATTAAAGAAAAGTTCTTTAGGAATGTTGAAAAGATTAGTGAAGAGGTTATTTGTGAGAATATTAAGGAAAATTATCATAATGGGATTACTGCTATTTATTATTTAATGCTTAAAAAAAAAGAAGATGAAATGAAATTGGAAATTGAAAATGAAAAAAAGAAAGAAAAGGAAAAGGAAAAGGAAAAAGAGATTGAAAAAGAAAAAGAAAAAGAAAGAATAAGAATTAATAAAAAAGAAATTAGCCAAACTGTAAGTGAAAGAAAAAAAACTGATATTTTTAATTTAAGTACAATAAAAAAAATCTCATTTGAAAATACAATAAATAAAAATCCAACTCAAAATGTAAATAATGATAATATGAATTTAAATAATTCAAATAATAGATTTAATGTAGTAGTAATAAATAATATTTTAACAGAGCAAAACACAAATAATCAAAATAATATAAAAATAAATAAAAAAAATACAGAAGGTAATATTGTTGCAATTAATTTAGATTCAAATACAAAAATGAATGCAACAACAAGTTTAAATAATAATGTAATAACAACAAAAATAAATTTAAATGATATTATACCAAAGCATTTAAAGAAAAATAATAGTAGAAATATATCAAATTTAACTGGACCAAAAAATCAAACTTTATCATTTGGAGGAACACCATTAATGAATAATACTACTAATATGGAGCATACATTAAATGCATATAAAATTGGATTTAAGAAAGATATGAAAAAATATATTTTTAATTCTCCAAATTCAAGTGAAGAAAATTTAAAATTTGAATATAGGAAAAATAATAAACAAAATAGAGCAGTTAGTACAAATTTAAGTAGGAATATTAAAACTATAAATCATACTAAAACACATTTTAAAAATGATGGTAAGTCTAAAAGAGAAAAAATTAATAGGTTTGTTAATCAAATTTATATTAAAAAATTATTTGAAAATGAAAATTCTTTTAATAATGAATCTAATATTAATTATTATAATAATTTATCATTAAATTTAACAAGTGATATAAGTAATCCAAGAAATAAATTATTTTATAATTTTAAAAGTAATAGTTTAAATAAAAGACCATTAAAATCAACACATCATAGTAAACAAACATCAAAAATTAATTCTGGAATATATGATTTGGAAAATTTACATCAAAAAGGGACTTTAAAAAATTTTAAACCTAAAAAATTAATAACAACTGATTCAATTACTTTAAATTCATTTTTAAGAAATAGATTTTCTTTAAGTTTAAAAACTCAAAATAATTCAAAAGAAAAAGGTAAATATTTACAAAAAATGTTTAATACAAATTCAGTAAGTAAAGAAAAGGAAAAATTATATAAAAAAAGAACAACAAGTGGAAATAATAATATTAATAATAGAACATTTATGTTAAATCATACTAATCAAATAACAAATACAACAAAAGTAAATAGAAATAATCATTTAAATCCAAATAATAAAACAAAGAAAAATAATATAATTATTGGGATTGGACCAGTTAATTTTGGAAATGTTATAAGGAAAAATATTTCTAGAGATAAAAAACAAAAAATTTCAACTATTACAAATCATACTATTCATAATACTAAATTAAAATATGGAAAAGTAATGACTTCTAATAATAGTAAAGAAAAAAATATTCCTTCATCTATTAAATCATCATCTTCAAGTAAGCAAAAAAATGGAAATGAAAACTTTATTAAGAATAGAGTTCCAAGGAAAAATTTAAGCATAAAAATATAAATTGAAATTATATAAATATATTAACTTATATTTTTTTTTCAAATTTTTATTATTTTGAAAATATTATTATTTAATATTTAATTTATTTTCTATTCATATAATAATTCTAGGATCATTCTTATCAACTAAAGTATTTTTTTTCTCTGTTTTAGAGTTAAAACAACAGCAACAAAGTATTAAACTACTAATTATAATGATAATAATAATAAATATAATAATCGTTTTTCCATAAAGAAACCAAAAAGTAATTTTATCTTGAATATAAATAATATTACTTATATCAGAATAAAAAAGTAATTCTTGATTTTTATCATCAAATAAAGTATGAAAAACTTCAAAAAAAGGCATTCCCAAAATCATAATATTAGTTTCAGTGAAAACAAAACTACATAAATAAAATTTTTCTCCTAAATATTCTTGTAGAATAAACATTTTATCATTAGGAATAGTAAAACTATAATTTCCAAAAACAAAAGAAATTTCAGATATATCATCATATTTCTTACATATAATAAATGACATTTTTTCTTCATCAATTAATTCACAATTTTTACTATTTAACCCTTTAAAAATAGTTTTTTTAAAAGCAAAAGGTGTTAAAATAATATTTGTTCCAGTATCAAAAATTGTAGGAAAATTTATTTCAAAAGCATTTTTAGTAAAATCATTTACATTACCAAAAATTAAATATTTTAATCTACAAGTCCACATAATTCCATTTTGTAATCCTGAAAGTAATTTACATGAACCAATATTACTTTTATTAAAATCATTATGTTTTCCTCCTAAATATAATTTTGTTTTTGTTGAATTTGATATTTTTTTAACTGAAAAAATAGTATTATTAATTAAACCAATTCTTTTTAATTTTTCAAAAAAAAGTATTTCACTTATTTCTGAATAAGGGTCTTTTCTCATTGAACCTAAAATTCCATCAATATTACTTACATTAAAATCAATATAAGAAGCAATACCAAAATTAAGTGAAAAATTAATATTTTGAAATTTAATTGTATCAATTCCATATATTCCTTTACAATAACCTGTTCCATATACAAATTCAAATTTTTCATCTGTTGATTCAAAAGTTTTTGAAATTGATTTATTGAAATGATTTATTTTTTTAGTTGTTTCTATACTATTTATACCTGGTACCCAAAGAGCTAATGATCCTGTATCGAATATTACTTTGAAATTTTGAGATGGGGTTCCTATTTGTATTGGGATATATAATAAGTTTTCTAAAGTTAATAATAAGTCTTCTTCTATTATGGAATTTTTTAATAGTTTTGATTTTGATAATGATGTTTTGTTTATTTTTAATTTTGGAGTTTTATATGATGTAGTGTTTATTGGATGTAAAGGTATTTCTATAATGGATTTTATTTGTTTTATTATTATTGATATAAGGAATATTAAAATTTGGAATTTTAACATTTTAAATAATTGTTTAGTTTATTATGTATTTAAATATTTACTTTTTAAAATTGATTAAATTTATAAGTATATTTTGTAATACGAAATCTGAATTATGATGAAAAAATATTATTTTGTTAATTTAAATTTGTATATAAAAAATACTAAAATAAATTCAATTATATTTTAAACATTTTAATCATAAAACAGATGATTTATACAAATTATTAAATAAAATTTATATTATCTTTTATAATTCAAATTTTTTTTTATATTAAAACTTAAGCAATAGATTTTTATATTATTTATAATTATCATTTATAATTTAAATGAGTTACCTTAGTATTATTTTTATAATTATTTCTAATAAATGATATTTATTTATTATTATAAACAACATATTCACTTATTTATGATGTTACCAAATTTAATAAAAAGATATCTTAATACTTACAACCCCACTTAAAAACTACAAAAAAATTAAAAAAAAACTTACATTATACAACATCTTGAAGAAGCATTATCATCTAATTTTTTTTTTTCAAAAATCACATTTATATTACTATTATTATATTTAGAATTATTTAAAATATTATTTCCTTCAGTTGGGGATGTTCTATATAAAGTTAAATTATTACCATTTGTAGTAGTAACTTCCTTATTGATTTTTTTCTTATAAATCAAACTTTCAGTTTGTCTTCTATTAACACTTTTTTCAGAAAATTGATAATATGAATATAAATCATTATTAAAATCTTTTCTTTTTTTAATATCAAAAATAGTAGTCCAATCATATATAAAATCAAAATTTTCATTTAATTCATTATTAATAAATCCAATAAACATATTTTTCAAATTTTCATAATCTGGTTCTTCTAAATAATCTAAGTTTTTAACATAATAAACAAAATTTTGAAAAATTATAGGAAATCCTTTACATAATTCCTCACTACTAATTTCTTTTTTTTTTTCTAATATTTTCCTATATCTTTCTTCTTTCCCTTTTGCTTTTAATCCTTGCCAAGGTAAACTTCCTTTTAAAAAATATATTAAAACATAACCAACACTTTCTAAATCATCTCTTCTACTTTGTTCTAATTCTTCTAAAGCATGGATTGATGCATATCTTGCAGTTCCAATTAATTTTTTTTTTTTAATTAAGGGATATTGAATTAAAGTTTTACTAGAACGAAATTTTTTAGATAAACCAAAATCAATAATAAATAAATGAGCATTATTCTCATTTAAACCCATAACAAAATTATCTGGTTTAATATCACGATGAATAATATGTTTTTCATGAATAAATTGTAAAATATTTATCATTTGATATGCTAACATACAAACTGTTTTTATTGAAAAATTTTTATGAATATTTATTAATTCTTCTAAACTTTTACCCATTAATTCCATTATTAAAATGTTGTATTCTTCATTTTGAGTTAATAATTCAATTTTTGGTATATTTGATCCTTTTAAATAAGTCATTATTGTTGCTTCTGATTCTAATAATCCTTGACTATGTTTTTTACTTTCTAATTTCATTGCATAATATTTATTGTTACTTTCTACTTTGTACACTTTTCCAAAGGAACCTTCTCCTAATTTTTTTATTGGTTTGAAGTTTGGATAAAAAAAAATGTTTATTAATGAATCTTTTTTATTGATGTATTTTAAATCTAAATTGTCACTTTTGGCTTGATTTTCGATTTTTTCTTCCATTCAATTTTTAATATATTGAACAATAATATCAATTTTACAAAATATAATAAAAATAATACAAATTTTTTTATATAAATAAAATCTGATAGATAGTAATTAATTAAATTTGTTTAAATATTTTTATCATAAAAAAAATATATTTAATTATATATTATAAAATTATTAAATTATATAAATTATAATTTAAATTATAAAAACATTTAATTTTTCAAATTTAAAAAATTTGATTTACTTAATCCATTTTTAACAATCATTTCCTTATTTCTTTTTTGAATATTCATTTTATATATTTTTTGACCTAATCTATCAAAATTCCTCATTTTTGCATTTATTAAAGGAAGTAATTTATATTTATATCTTCCTTTATCTAAATATCTATTTTCAATAAATTTAATATCTTTATAAATATCATAAAAAGGAATTGAATTTTGATATCTATTAATTAAAGGATTTTTAATAAATCTTCCTTTGGATTCTTCCTTTCCATAAGTATGAGAAATTCTACCTAATTCATAATTAAATTTAGAATCAAAAGATTCAATTGAAGTATATATTTTATCAGGATTACTAATTTTTTTTCTATAATTAAAATAAGTTTTCTCTTTATTATCATTTCCTTTATAATTTGGTAATTTATTTTCTGGAATTGATTCTGGATAATTTAATCCTTGACGTGAAAATTTATATTTTCCATAATTATTAAATTGTAGAATTTGTTTATAATTTCTTCTTTGTTCTAATACTTTTTGTATTATTGAATCATCTGATAAATTTGTAGTTAGTGACATTTTCAATTTTATATTATCAGTTTTATTATTTGTATTATTATTATAAATTGTGTTTAATTTATTTTTAGATAAGGAAAAATTATTTCTGGATATTCCTTTATTTAAAATTAGGTTATTTATATTATTTTCTTTTTCATTATTATTAATAATTTTATTATCATTATTATCATTTTTATTATTTTGTTTTTCAATTTCTTTTTCTATTTTTTTATCTCTATCAGTTAATTCTAAATTATCAATACATTTAAAAATATCATCAAAAATAATCATTGGTTTATTTACATGACTGGTATTTATTTTTTCTTCTTGAGACTCTAATTTTATCGTTTCTTCAATATACTGTTTATCATATTTAGTATTATTAAATGGAATATTGTCATCATTTATATTGTTTATTTTATTAAATGAATTAAGATTAGTATGAAAATTTTCTTTTGATATATTAGGAGAACTTGAACCTAAAAATAAATTAGAATATAACATTTTTGGTAAAGATAATTTTTTTTCTTTTTTATCTTTTAATAAATTGTTTAAATTTTCTTTTCTTATTTTATTCATTTTAATATTATTCTTATTGAAATAATTAAAGTCATTCAAGTAATTATTAATTAAAAGTTTTCTTTTATTTTCTGTTTTTGCACTTTTATTTTCAAAAGAATACATTTTTCTAATTTTATTTAATTATTTATTCAATAAAAATAAAATAATTTTTAAAATATTAAAAAATAAGAAGAATAATATTATATGAATAAAAAAAATATTTTCATTTTCCCTTTTTATTATTAATTTTATCATTTAATTTAATAATAAATCTCATATCCAAAAATAATATAATTTACCATATAATATTTAATTAACTATTCATGAATCAGATTTCATATCTAAAATCCAATTACATTTATCTTTATTTACATTAAACATTTTTATATCATTTTCAAAAGATTCAATTGTAATATTAATTAATGAAATTTCCGATTTATTAATTAAGCTTTTTTTAGGAAATTCATTTTTAATTTCCCAATTAATATTTTGAATCATTTCGTAAATATCTTTTTGATTTTTATCTACTTCACTCTTCAACCTTTCCTTTTCAATATTCTTTTTTTCTTCAATTTCTTTTTTTTTTTCATTTTCAATTTCCTCTAAAATAAAAGGACTTAAACTTTCTTTAGGTAATTTATTCATTAATTTCCTATATTCATTTTTACTAATTAAAACTTGATCTCTATTTTCATTTTCTAAAAGAAATTTTTGACTAGAAGGCATTCTTGGAGGAAAAAGATTATTTCCAGAATAATCTAAATTTTCAGCATTACCTCCAAATCTTTTTTCTAAATTATCTCCATTAATAAATTTCAACATTTCATCATCATCTTTTCCATTAACAACAACAACTTTTTTAACTGTAACTTCTTCTAAAAAAGCACAAACTAATTTAAAAAGAATTCTAAGAATAAAATTTAAATTTAAAACATAACTTTTATACAATTTAGCAATAAAATTATCAGATAAACAAGTAATAACTTTTTTAATTGGATCTGGTATAGAAAAAATTGAAGTTCCTTTTAAATTAACAATCATATTCCAATTTTCTACTTGACCGGGAATTAATAGATTATTTTTAACATATTCACATAAGAAAACAGAAGCTCTCATTAAATCATCATTTGAATAATTTTTCTGGTTTTTTTGATATATATAAGGTTGAACTATTAAAATAGGACGAAATTCATGATCTCTTCCATAACAATATGCAAAGCCAGAATTTAAAATTTCTATTGCTTTATCATTTGGTGTAAATGTTAAAGGAAAAAAATTATTATACCATTTTAAATATTCTATCATTCTTTTATATCCTTTTTCTAAATCACAATCTGTTGAATATATAAACATTAAATTCCATGCATCATTCCAATAATTTGGAAATAAATTTAAATTTTCTTTATTTGAATTTATTATTTTTTTAAATTCTATTATTTTGGTATTTTCATAATTTGTATATGGTGTATTGAAATATATTCTTCTTAATGTTTTTTCTGGTTTTTTTTTATTATGGATTATTATTTCTTCTCCTTTTGGAAAAAATAAATAAGAATCCGGAGGGGGTAATGCTAGTTTATGACGTTCTAGTAGTTCAGGGTCTTCTATAAAGAAAGGAGTGTTTGTTTCTTGAAAATTATAGTTTTTTAAATTTGTTGAAGATGAAGTGCTAATGTTTATCATTTTTTTTTGAAAAATAATTTTAGGTAAAATTTTATAAAAATTACAATTTTTTGTTGTTTTATTTTTGTTATTATAATTAATTTTATTTAAATATTAAATTTTAATTTTTATTTTTTTATTTATTTATGGAAAGTTTAAAAACTCTTTTTCCAAATTTATATGAAATTTATATAGTATTAAGTAGAAAAAAAAATTTAAAAAACTTAACATACTTCCTCTTATTAAACTTAGCATTTATGTTTGTCGAAGTAATATATGGTCTCCTATGTAATTCCTTAGGTCTATTAACAGATGGAGCTCATATGTTACTAGACTGCACAGCAGTAATTATAGGATTATATAGTAGTTATCTCTCAGAAAAAAAGCCAAATGAAAATTTCAATTTTGGTTTCTTAAGAAGTGAAATAATAGGAACTTTCATTAATAGTGTTTTCTTAATTTTCATTGCAATTTATATAATATTTGAATCAATAGAAAGATTCATATCACCAAAAGAAATTCATTCAGAAAATTTAATTTTAGTATCTTTCTTAGGTTTATTAGTAAATATTGTAGGTTTATTTTATGCACATGATGACACAAATGAACATCATCACCATCATAATGAAGAAAAAGATTCTTTACATAATAAAAAAAATGAAAGTGAACATCATCATCATAATGAAAATTTATATGCTATTTATATTCATATTTTAGCAGATACACTTGGAAGTGTTGCTGTACTTTTAAGTTCTTTTTTAATTAAATATTATAAATTATTTATTAGTGATCCTATTTGTTCTTTATTTATTTCTATTATGATTTTTTATTCTACTATTCCTGTTTTGAAAAATTCGTGTTTTACTCTTTTACATATTCCAAATGAGAAAATATTAAAAAAAAAAAGAAAAATTGAGAAAACTATTAATGAAATTAAATTTGATGATAAGAAAATTTCTATTGGACATTTTGATATTTGGCAAATGAAAAATGATTATTTTGTTAGTGAAATTAAAATTAATATTTCAGGGGTCTCTAGTGAAGATAATGATTCTAATAATGAAGAATATTTTAAATTAATAAATGAGATTAATAGTAAAGTAAATGGAATTATGAAAGATGCCAAAATAAATGAATGTTTTATTGAAGTAATTTAATTTAATATTATTCAGTTTATTATAAATAAAATATAATTATAAAATTGATAATCCTAAATATTTCAATTGACAAATAAGGATTAAAATTATTTGAGTTGAAATATTATTTACATGGAATTTAAAAATATTATTACATTATTATATTAAAATAACTCTTTTTCTAATTTGAGAATATCTCTATAAAAATCTTCATCTTCTGAGATATATTGAAATGGAATAATTCCAATAAAATTTAAAAAGGAGCAAAAAACTTTTTTTTTATTTTGAACAAAAATTACTAATATAAACCACAATATAATAGAAATAATAATGTATGTTACCATAGTTATTTCAAAAACAATATATATACCATTTACCTTATCTTTTCTTAAATCTTCTAACAAACTTTTAGTTTTTAAATAAGCATCCATAAAATAATAAGTATAATAATATTCTAAAATAGCAAAATTATCACTTTGAATAATATCTAAAAAACTTTTTTCTAATTTATTACACATTTTTAAATCATTTTGTAAAGCAGATAATTCAACTCCTAATTGATTGAAAGCTTGTTCCATTCCTTGAGTTAATATAGAAGACCAAAAACCAGAACAATATTGATAAATTTCATCAGTTATTTTATATAAAACTTCACAAGCATTTCCTTGATATAATTGTGTAATTTGAGTAGAATAATCAGCATTTGTAATTGAAGAATAATCATTATTAGAATTTGAAACAATTGTTAATAATAGATTTCCAATTTTATTAAAAGAAACATCAGGAATATTAATTTCATAATATTGACTTTTTAATTTATTTACATCTGTATAATTTACCCCTTCAAATTCAACTTCAGATTCTCCATTTTCTAATTTTGAAATTGCTTTATTTTGATTTGTTATAAAAATTATATAATTTAATGCTTCATATTTTATATTTACATAAATATCAAAACATGTTTTATAAATACCTTCTAAATTATTTATTATATCATCAAATTCAAAGAAATTATTTCTTTTTTGAGTATATATTAAATTAATTAATATATAATATGTCATATATATTAATAATATTAATCCTAATTCAATTCCTAATATTAAATTATTTCTGAAAAAATATGATGACATTATTTTAATTTTTTCATTTTTTTGTTGTTGTAATTTTGATATTTTACCTTGCATTCTTTTTTTACCTTTTTTTTTATGCTCATTTTTCCTTTTTTTAGGGTCTATACTATTTGCACTACCTTTTCTAGCAAAATGTTTATAATCTTCACTTTCATTTGAATTATTAGGATGATTATTTTCATCTTGATTTTGTAAATCTTCTTCTTCTCCATTATCATTCCTTAATTTCTTTTTTAAATTTTCTAAATATTTAATATACTGATCAAATTTAGGATTTTGAAATTTAATTAATTTTTGTAAAAAATATTTTTCAACTTTAAATAGCTTTGAAATTAAATAAGAAAGGCCAACAACTACAAAAACACAAATAACAACATTTATAATTAAGTATAATTTATTAGTTTTAAATTTTTTATTTACTAATTTCCTTCTTTCATTTTCATCAAATCCTTTAATATAACTTAAACCAGTAATATAATAATAAGAACCATAAACAATATTTTCAAGTAAGGCATAAGTTTGACCATCATTATTTAAAAAATCATCATAATGATGATAAAGATATAATGATGAAGTTAAAAACATTCTTAATGTATTTATTGTATCAAAAGTTGTTTCAACTTTTTGAAATTCATCATATGTTGATAATATAAAAATGTATCTTTCTGTTAATTTTTTTTGATATTCTTTATTGTAATTTGCAGAATGTTCTAATATTTCTTTTAAGGGATTTATACATAAAAATAAAAATTCGTTGTATAAATAATCACATGTTTCACCATAACATAAATTATTTACTTTGTATTGTTTATATTTTAAGTTTACACCTGCTATAAAAAAACAATCTGCTGAGATTTTTGAAAAGTTAAAAAATAAATTTTCTTCTAAAAATATATCTACACCTGAAAATTTATCATTTATTTTCAAACAATCAATTAATATTAAAACAATTGATGCAATATTAAATAAAAAAAGTATTATTTTCATATATGTAATTATCAATGGCTCTTCTTTATTCATTATGCCAATTTTTAATCTACTAAATGATGAATTATCAATTGAAGAATTTGTTGATAATAAAGAATTATGTGTTTGTTCAAAATTAGCATTATCATTATTAATTTGAACTTCATCTTCATTATTTTTGACAACTTCTTTTTCATTATTTTTGTTTTCTTTATTATTTTCATTATTATCATTTTGTTCCTCTGTTATTTGAAATTTAATTGCTTTTATTTTCTCTTTAACTTCTAATTGATTTATAACTGTATTATTAAATAAAGATATTTTAGTTTCATTTAAATTTAATATTGGTTTATTTACTGCATTTAAATTTATATTTGTATTATTGACTTCTTCATTTATTATACCATTATCTATTAAAATTTTATAATAATGATATTTTTCATTTAAAAAACTTTTTTTTATTATTTTATAAAAAACATTATAACTTTTCCCAGCAAATTTTTTAGATAATTCTAATAATAATTCTTTATATTCTTGATTATTTACTCCCATTATTGTTTTTCTATTTCTTAAACTTGCTTTTGTTGTTGATTCATGTTGATTATGATTAATATGAACTTGTTCTTCAGAAATTAATTTACCTGAAATTTTAATTTTATCAATTATTATTTCTAATATTTTTTCACTCTCAGAATTATCAATTAAATTAGGAAATAAAATTGCTTTTAATTCAATATTTTCTTTTTTAATTTTAAATTTATCATCTTTATATTCAAATTGCATTAAAATTTCAGGCATAATAATTCCAATATGATGACCAATTATACTTGAATTTAAATCAAAAAGTTTAGATGAATTAACTGCAAAATCAGTTCCATTACTTATTGAATAAGCATCACTTAAACAATTAATTTTAAAATCTTTATCTAAAATCATAATAAAAGATTTATCTTGTAATTTATCAATATCTAAAATATAAATTAATCCATGTGATAAATTTGGTAAACATTTTACATAAATTGATACATTAAAAATACAATTATTTTTTCCTTTTAAAACTATTTTAAGTTTTTTTGTAAATATATCAATTAAATTAGAATATTTAACACTTTCATTTTCTATTTCTTTATGAAAATCTGCTATAACAGAAGGCATAAGATCATAAATATATAAATTAATAATTTCTTTTGGTAAAAAATTAAATAAAATACTAAAATTTGGAGTTGAATATAAAATTTTTCCTCTTAATGCATATCCATCAACTAATATAATTGAAGAAACTTCTTTATTAAATAAACTATAATATAAATTATTTTTTTGACTTAATATTGAATTTCTATATTGAATATATTTTTCTTCTTCTTTTAGTGCTAGATCTGAATCTTGAATTATTGTATCTAAATATAATAAATAATCTTTTTCATTTTCTTCACAAAATGGATTTAATTTCATTATTTTATTCCATAAATCAATTATTTCATCTCTTAATGTTAATATTTTTTCTCCTGTTTCCATAAAAGAAGAAGTTAAATTTTTATTAGTTTGATTATTTTTTAAAGAATCAAAATAATCAATTTGATTACATGCAGCATCATAAATTTTTATTTTAAAAATATCTAAATAATTATTATATACAATTACACTTCCTAATTCAACATGTCTTATTGATTCTTTTGATCCTGTTCTTAATAATTTATACATTTGATATTTTTTTATTTTTTCCATTAATAAATATTTCAAATACATTGTTTTATGATCTGATACTTTAATTTGAGAACATAATAAAGCTGCATATGTATAATTTTCTAATTTATTTACTAGGAAATAACAAATTATTAATAACATATCATTTTTTATTGATTGTTTTTCAAAAAAAAATTCATATATTAAAAATGTTATATTATAAACTTTGAAAATAGGAGTTTCTTTATTACCAAATCTTTTTATAAGATATAAATTATCTAAAAATTTTTGATATTGTTCATTAAGTTCTATTGATGTTGTTAAATATTCTTCAAAACTATTTATTATTCCTTTTAAAAGGACTTTAGAGGCAATTATGTTTTCATTTGCTTTTTCTAATAAATAAAAACTAAACATTTCAACATATTTTATACTATCAGTATCGAATATATAAGATTCAGTTAAACATTTCATTATAGTATAATGATAGTTAAAATAATTAAATAATATTATTATTAACCAACCAATTATTAGAAGAATTAATATATTAATTACTTCAAATAATTCTTTTATTAATAAAAGTATTAAATACCAAATTGTAAAATACCAACCATTAATTGAAATAATATTTAACTTATGATTAAAATAAAAAACTTTTTTATGATAGTAAATAGCAATAATAAGACAATTTAAAAGAATAATTATTTTATATATTAATCTATAAATTTTATCATCATTCATATAATGGAAAACAATATATGAGGAAAAAAAACATAATTCTGATAAAATATTTTCTAAAGTTTCATAATAACAATTAGTTCTACATAAATGATTTTTATCTTGAATTGTTCCAATTTCATAATAATATAAAGATAAAAAAAAAGAATATGTGAGTAAAGTAATTAATAAAAATAATGTAATAACTAAATAAATTAAATGTTCTAATTCATAGCATTTAATTTCAAGATATTTATGCTTTCCATTACTACATCTTATAATTATCATCATAATATTTATTAAAGGACAAAGAGCATAATTATTCAAAATCAAATTTAATATGTTTAATAATTTAATAGGAAATTTGAAAAAATTATTATTTTTATAGCAAAAAGTAACAATAATTAAATAAATAATACAAAAAATTAGAACTAGACAAAAAAAAATAGAAATATATAATCTTGCTTTAAAAGAATTTTTATCTGTAACATTTCTATGGGGAGTCAATACATATTTTATTGAATTAAATATTTGTATAACATAATCATTTTCTGTTAAACTAGCTGGCATTTTTGTAAAAGAACATGCCATAAGTTGAAGAAAAAATATTAATTTTAAAATTATAAAAGTAAGTTCATTATTTATTTTATAACTTAACATATTTTCAAATATTTTAAATAATATTATTATACTTTTTTTTGAGTAAACATCTAAATTTTGCATTGTTTCTCCTAAATCAATATATTTTATTATATTATCTTCTATCATTTTTTTTAAAAAATTTAATAATGATAATTATTTTATCTTGCTTATTGAAAAATTAAAATTAAAATATTTTTTATTAATTGCAAAAATATAATAATATGTGGAAATTTTAACATGAAATTTATTTTTATCATACAATAAATAATATAAATTAAATATTAATTTTTAATTAGAAAAATATTAATCAAATTAAATAATTTAATATAATTCATTTTAATGATTTCAAATGAAAATAGAAATGTAAATCTAATTAATTCAAAGCAAATTGTATTATCAACAATATCAAATTCACAAATTAAAACAAATCATAATAAAAATAGTGAATTAAAAAAAGCAATAAAAATGGCTTTGGCATTAAAAACAAGAGTAGATGATTTTGAATCAGAAGAAAATAAAAAATGTATTTGTGGTGGTCATTATTTAAAAGGAATATATAATTATAAAGATATTATTGTTTGTGATGCTTGTCATAGAATAAAATTTTTTAAAAGTATACTTGATAAAAAATATGAAAATTCAAGAAAAGATTTTTCTTTAAACAAAAATGAACAACCTAAAAAAGTTTTTTATAGTAAAAATATTGAAATATATAATAAAAATAATATAAAAAATAATTCTGTTTATAAAAAACCTATTGTTAAATTAGCTTTTGATCTTTCTAGAAGTTTAAGTAAAAATAAATCTTCAATTGAAAAATATGAAAAGAAAAAAGGAAATTTATTAAATTCAGTAAATGATTTAACATTTAGATCATTATTAAAAAATTATTATGCAAATACAATGAATAGTCAAAAAGAAATATCAAAAAATAATGATAATAATAATAATAATAATGATAATAATGATGAAAATAATAATAATAATAATAATGAAAATGAAAATGTTAATGATAATGTTGAAAATGATAAAAATGAAAATTATGAATTAAATTCTGATTTAAATATGAATGAATATAAAATGATAAAATTAATTGGAAATGGTTCATATGCAAATATTTATTTAGTTGAACATTACAAAACAAAAATGCAATATGCAGTTAAGAAAATAATAACAGATGGTGAGAATGAATTAGAAAAAATAAAATCTGAAATAAATATAATAAAAACTTTATCAGAATTAGATAAAGAAAATAAATATTTTGTTAATATATACAATTATTCAATTAAAAAATTAGATGTAACATCAAATTCAATTTATTTATTAATGCCATTAGCAATTTCTGATTGGGGAAAACAAATACAAAATAATAAAATATTCTTTAATGAAAAAACACTAATTAAAATATTAAAAAATTGTTCTGCTGGATTAAGTATAATGCAATATAAAAATATAGCACATCGAGATATTAAACCACAAAATATTTTAATAATGAAAAATGGAAATTATGTATTTTGTGATTTTGATGAATGTATTTTTGTAAAAAAAGCTTATGGGAGTTTTGATATAAGAGGTACTGAAATGTTTATGAGTCCAATTCTTATAAATTCAGTTTTTTCTGGAAATAAAAAGGCTAAGTTTAATATTTATAAAAGTGACGTTTATTCACTTGGTTTATGCTTTGTTTATGCTATTACTAAAGAATTTGATATTTTAAATAAAATTAGAAAATGTAGTAATGATGAAATGAATAAAAATTTAATTTTAAATAATATTGCTGGTGAAGAGGAATATAGTGATCATTTTATTTCTATTATTATGCAAATGATTTCTTTTAATGAAAAAGATAGAGTTGATTGTATACAATTAAATTCATTAGTAAATGAATCTAATTTCTAAAAATATATTTTATTTATGTTAAAGTGATATTATATAAATATAAAGTATAAATAAAAAAATAAAATATTTTTTACAAAAATATTACACATATTTAAATTACTAAAATATATATTTTTTAACTTATATAAGTATATAATAATTAAACACTTTTTTAATATTATATATTAAAAAAAACTAAAATAATACCAAATAAATTTACTATTGAAAACAAGCATCAATTTCTTTTTGCATTTTCCCTTCTCTAATTTGCAAAATAGGTAAATGTCTATTTCTATTTTCCTCACTTTGATATTTCCTAGCAAAAACAATCCCAAATTTTTTTTCATTCCCAGCATTTTTCCCAATCCAAATAATAATACAGTCCCCTCTATCAATAAGTATAGTATCTTCACTTTTTAAATTATCTTTCCCAAAATTAATTTCATTCATTTCAATTTTACCATTATTATCTTTTAACAACATCATTTTATTATGACATCCTTTTTTCATTCCAACTTCATTTTCTTTTGTCCTTAATCTAGCTCTTGGTTTTCTTGCAGATTTAAGTAAATTTTTCTTAGGTTTATTATCAATAAAAATTTTATTAATTTCCTCAATTTTTTCACCTTCTTCAACTTCAATAATAACAGGTTTCCCTCCTCTTTCACTTTTTATTTTATTACAAAGAGTACTTCCATGAAATTTTTCAAATCCATTAGCTTGACTTCCTCTCCAATTAATTAATTTTAATCCTAAATCAAAAATAAAAACATCTTCACTATTCATAGATTCTTCACATAAAGGAACTTCATTAGCTTGAATACATTTTCCAATTCCTTTAACGTGTAATAATTTAGGAACATATTTTTCAGGTTCAACTTTTTTAAAACCAGATTCAATTCCTCCTTGAAGTATATTAACATTATCAAAATAAGATAAAAATAAAGGAGATTCAAAACCTTGTTCTTCATAAATTAAAGTCATTTCATTATTAAAATAATCATTTAATTCTACTATTTTATAAGCACCAGTTCCACTTTCATCACAAGTTGAATCCATACCTACCCACATATGAGCATTGTAATCTAAAGATTCTGTTTCAGGGTCTTTTATTATTGAAAGAATTATAAATGTATCTCCTTGATAAAATGTTCCATATTGATCTTTTGGCCATGGTTGAACTGAGAATTTTTCTATTCTCCATATGTGAAATGATGGCTCTTTTTTTATTGTTTTCCATTGAGGTTCACCTTCTGCTCGCTGGAGACGTAAGGCTTTTTCATATATGGAACCTAACATTGCTAGGTTTGTGTCTTCGAGAAGCAGGTCTGAGTCCATTTTTTTTTTTAATTTTTTATTGGGTGAAAAAGTTGTTATATTGTTATTTTTTTTAATTTTTTTTTTTTTTTTATTTTTTTAAAAAATTAATTGTAGGTTTTTTAAAATATAATTTTTAAAAATTATTTATTTATTATGAAGGATATGATTATTAGAATTGATTTTTTTATTTTGTTTATTTTACCTTTTTGCTTTTGTGAACCTATTATTCCTGAATCTTCTTTTTATGAAGTTAAAAGTTATATTCCTTTTTTTTTTTCTTTAAATGATAAGAATGAATCATATTTCAAATTTAAAAATAATAATGATACAACTGATTTAGTATTTAATTTAGCTTTAGGAAAAGGATATAGTGTAAATTGTTTAGCTTATTCTTCTATAGAACA
>Ga0256407_10005400_pt1 | contig 20544 bp, 15 predicted proteins | sample RumenRJG_04DNA_FD_193489 | JGI IMG/M metagenome (GOLD analysis project Ga0256407, IMG submission 193489) | Bovine rumen microbial communities from Lethbridge, Alberta, Canada - RJG_04 | ecosystem: Host-associated > Mammals > Digestive system > Stomach > Rumen | place: Canada: Alberta... | reverse complement strand
TCTTCAGGTCGTAAAGGTTTTTGGTGGTTACCTGGAACATATTTCCTGCACCCTCGCAGTCGGAGGCTGTGATAAGGGGCGTGTGGAAATAGAAGTATCCGTGCTCATGGAAATAAGTATGGATGGCCATTGCCATATTGTGGCGGATACGCAGGATGGCGCCAAAGAGGTTGGTGCGGGGACGCAGATGAGCCACGGTGCGAAGATATTCCATAGAAGCACCTTTCTTCTGCAGAGGATAGGTGTTATCACAATCGCCTAAAATCTCTATGGCTGTTGCCTGAATTTCGCTGGCCTGACCGGCTGCGGGACTTTCAACCAACTTGCCTTCGACACTGATGCAGGCACCTGTGGTGATACGTTTGATGGTCTCCTCGGGAAAGTTGGCCTCGTCGCCTACAATCTGTACGCTTTTGACGGTGCTACCATCGTTCAGAGCTATAAAGAATATACCCTTGGAACCACGCTTAGAGCGCACCCAACCCTTTACACAAATGGAAGCCTCCTCGCTCCCCCCCTGGGGGAGTGCCATGTTGAGGACATCTATTATTTTTGTTCTTTTCATCTTGCTTTCTGTTTATTCTTATTTCGATAATTCCACTCCCCTAAGGGGGGGACGGAGAGGGTCTTATTCAAACGCTCCCATGCGCAGCATGTTCACTTCCTGCTCTGTGAGGAAGCGCCAGTCGCCACGACGAACATTCTTCTTGGTAAGACCGGCAAAGAATACACGGTCCAACTTGATTACCTTATAACCCAGACTTTCAAAGATACGGCGTACAATACGGTTTCGTCCGCTGTGAATCTCGATGCCTACCTGCTTGTGGTCTGTTTCGCTGGCATACTCGATGGCATCAGCATGAATTTCGCCATCCTCCAACTGGATGCCCTCGGCAATCATGCGCATGTCGGCAGCGGTAACATTTTTATTAAGGTACACATGATAAATTTTCTTCTTCATAAACTGAGGATGGGTAAGCTTGCTGGCCAACTCGCCATCGTTGGTAAGCAGGAGCACACCCGTTGTGTTGCGGTCCAGGCGACCAACGGGATAGATACGCTCGCGACAAGCACCCTTAACAAGATCCATAACGGTCTTGCGGTTCTGCGGGTCATCGCTGGTAGTAACATAATCCTTGGGTTTGTTCAGGAGAATATAAACCTTCTTCTCTATGCTCACCAACTGGTCGTGGAACAACACGGAATCTGAACGCTTAACCTTGGTACCCAACTCGGTAACGACCTGACCGTTCACCTTTACTACGCCAGCTTCGATGAAGGTATCTGCCTCACGACGACTGCATACGCCGGCGTTGGCAAGAAATTTATTCAGACGGATTGGTTCATCGGGATCTATGTGAGTCTCCTTGTACTCAATCTGCTTTTTCATGCTGTACTTGGCATTCGGATTGTAACCGCCTGTGCGGGGGCGCATACCGGGTCTTCCACCCTTAGGAGCGTAGCCTGAACCAGCAACACGATTATAACCGCCTGTGCGGGGACGGAAGCCCCCTCTATCTCCCCCTTTGGGGGAGTATCCTTCGCCGCCTGCATTATAGCGGGGACGGGGCAGATAGCCTCCCTCGCGGGGCTGACGGGACTGATAACCGCCTTCGCCACCTGCATTATAGCGGGGACGGGGCTGATAGCCTCCATCGCGGGACTGACGGGGCTGATAGCCGCCTTCGCCACCTGCATTATAGCGAGGACGGGGCTGATAAGGTCTGCTGACCTGACCCTCTGAATTGCTGCTGAATGCTGGGCGGTTGATACGCGGACGCAAAGTACGTCCCTGAGCGTTATATCTAGGGGGATAATTGTTTTCACTTCCATAATGCTGAGGGCGGTAACCATCGCGGCCTTCACTCTCACTCTTCTCGGAGAACTTTTCTCTCCAGCTTTCGTCTTCTGTAATCATAAATCTTTTTCCTTTTAAAAGTGCTTTTATAAATAATAATTATATACCTATATATGTGTGAGGAGTTATGGCCCGCAGCTCTTCCTTCACAGATTCGCTTACGTTGAGCTCCTCGATAAAATTCTTGATTGTGGCCTCGTCAATTCCCTTTCCGGTACGGGTAAGAGCCTTGAGAGCCTCGTAGGGATGAGGATAAGCCTCACGACGAAGAATGGTCTGAATGGCCTCGGCGCAAACAGCCCAGCAGTTATCCAAATCGCGATTGATAGCCTCCTGATTCAATACCAACTTGCGCAAGCCTTTAAGAGTACTGCCAATACTGATGAGCATATGGCCCATGGGAACACCTATATTGCGCAGAACGGTGCTATCCGTAAGGTCGCGTTGCAAACGGCTTACAGGTAACTTCTGGCTGAGGTGCAACAGGATGGCATTGGCAATGCCCAGATTGCCCTCTGAGTTCTCGAAGTCGATGGGATTCACCTTATGGGGCATAGCACTGGATCCTACCTCTCCGGCCTTTATCTTCTGACGGAAATACTCCATAGAAACATACTGCCAGAAATCGCGGTCGAGGTCGATAATAATGGTGTTGATTCGCTTCATGGCATCGAAGATAGCGCCCAAGCAGTCGTAGTTACTAATCTGGGTGGTGTATTCCTCGCGTTCCAAGCCTAATTTCTCTGCGACGAACTTAGCCCCAAACTCGCGCCAGTCATACTGAGGATAAGCCACATGGTGAGCGTTGAAGTTTCCTGTAGCACCACCAAACTTAGCAGTTACAGGACACTGACGCAGCATTTCCAGCTGACGCTGCAGACGATACACGAATACCATTACCTCCTTACCCAAACGGGTGGGGCTGGCGGGCTGTCCGTGTGTCTTTGCCAACATGGGAACGTCTTTCCACTCTTCGGCATAAGCTGCCAGTTGATCTATCAGTTCCTGAAGAAGTGGGTAGTAAACCTGCTCCAGCGACTCTTTTACGCTTAAGGGTACACTGGTGTTATTGATATCCTGTGAGGTAAGTCCGAAATGGATAAACTCCTTGTAAGGCTCTAATCCGCCAATAGCATCGAACTGTTCCTTGATAAAATACTCGACAGCTTTAACATCATGATTGGTAACCTTTTCTATGTCCTTTACTCGTTGTGCGTCCTTCTCGGAGAAGTCCATATAGATCTTTCTTAAAACCACAAACAGATTCTGGGGGAAAGAAGCCAACTGAGGGAGGGGTAATTCACAAAGAGTAATGAAATACTCAATTTCAACCCTTACACGATAACGGATAAGAGCAAACTCTGAAAAATAACCAGCTAAGGTTTCTGTTTTTTTACGATAGCGACCGTCAACAGGGGAAATGGCCGTTAACAAATTTAGTTCCATAGCTAAACTACTAATACGTGCTTCAATTTTTTTTCTGTGCAAAAGTGGTGGGCGTTGACGGATTCGAACCGCCGACCCTCTGCTTGTAAGGCAGATGCTCTGAACCAGCTGAGCTAAACGCCCAATTCTGAAGGGGACTTGCGGGAAATGTTTGTGGGCGTTGACGGATTCGAACCGCCGACCCTCTGCTTGTAAGGCAGATGCTCTGAACCAGCTGAGCTAAACGCCCGTTCACACGCCCCCTTCAAGAAATGCGGAGCAAAGTTAGTACTTTTCTTCGGACTACCAAAACATTTCCATAAATATTTTTATTTAGATGCGAATCTGCGTGATTGCTCCTCGATAAGGGCGCTATCCTGGAAATAGTTTATCTTCATGGCGCGACGCACCTCGTCCATTGTCTGGCAGGCTGTCTCACGAGCAACTTCGCACCCCTTCTTCAGGATTTCATATACCTGTGGAATGTCCTTCTCGAACTCTGCACGACGCTGACGAATAGGCTCCAATGTTTCTTGTAATACACTCATTAAGAGTTTCTTGCATTTCATGTCGCCCAAACCGCCACGTGTGTAGTGATCCTTCATTTCCTGCAGGGTCTGATAATCTGCGGTCATCGCAGCTACCATCTCATCTGTTGCAAAGGCATCCAGATAGGTAAATACGGTATTGCCCTCGAGATGTCCGGGGTCGTTTACCTGAAGGTGTGTGGGGTCTGTGTACATACCCTTTACTTTCCTGTTTACTTCATCGGCTGAGTCGGAAAGATAAATGCAGTTACCAAGGCTCTTGCTCATCTTTGCCTTACCATCTGTGCCGGGCAGACGCAGACAGGCAGCATTCTCGGGCAAAAGAATGTTGGGCTCTATCAGGGTATCGCCATAAATATTGTTGAACTTGCGCACAATTTCGCGGCACTGCTCCAGCATAGGTTCCTGATCCTCGCCGGCTGGAACTGTGGTTGCCTTAAACATTGTTATATCTGCAGCCTGAGAGATAGGGTAAGTGAAGAATCCTACGGGAATGCTCTCTCCGTTAAAACCACGCATCTGAACTTCGGTCTTAACGGTTGGGTTGCGTTGCAAGCGACTTACGCTAACCATATCCATGAAGTAGAAGGAGAGTTCGCAGAGCTCGGGAATCTGGCTTTGAATAAATAAGGTACTCTTGGAAGGGTCCAGTCCGGCAGCCAGATAATCCAGTGCTACCTCTATGACGTTCTGACGTACTTTCTCTGGATTTTCGATATTATCGGTTAATGCTTGCGCATCGGCCTCGAAGATAAAAATCTTGTCGTACAAGCCTGAATTCTGCAGCTCAACTCTACGGCGGAGTGAGCCTACATAGTGGCCGATGTGCAGCTTTCCGGTTGGGCGGTCGCCCGTAAGAATAATCTTTTCTTTTGGTTCCATTGTCTTTATATGTAATTAATATATTTAAGTTTCTGGAGTTATAAGATGAAGTTAAATAGGGAGTTATGCGCTACGCGCAGGAATTTAAGCCGGCAAGCTGGCTGGACGATAGAGTTGGATGCTGTCTGCCTATATGGTATTTTCCTTTTTATAACTTCCATTTTTACTTCCGAAACTTCAGTTAATTGATATTAGCGCCCGAATAATTTGTCGATCTGAGTATGTTCCAAGATAGAAACAATCACTTTTCCGGTAGGTGTAAGGTTAGGATTCTGGCATTGGAACAGTTCGCCAAGCAATGTTTCCATTTCTTGGTTGGTTAATGCCTGACCTGCTACAATTGCTGCGTTGCGTGCCATTACCAGGGCTATGCGATGCTGTAATTCATTTTCCGCACCGGTTTCTTTTTCTTTGACAGTCTCCACCATTTGGTTAAGTACTATTACAGGATTGGCACCTTCCAGTTCAGAAGGTACGCCGTTAATGGAAAAACTTCCTCCGCCTAACGATTCAATATCAAATCCAAGCGAGCGCAATTCGTCTGTCATATCCTGGAACAAAATGCAATCAGAGGGAGTCAGTTGCAATAGTTCAGGAAAAAGGAGCCCTTGCGAGGATGCTTTCTGCCCCTCTATTTGCTTTAGGAATTTTTCGTATAGAATACGTTCATGAGCCCTGTGCTGGTCCACCATCATCAAGCCCGTCTGTACCGGTGTGAGAATATACTGACCACGATATTGGAAATGGCTGTTGCTCATCTCCATCTGTTTCTGAGTTCCGTCAGTAAAAAGGTTATCTGTTTGTTCTGTCTGTTCTTCTATGTGATAATCTTCTGCGTTCTCTGCTTTCGGAAGGTTTGAATAGAGCTGTTCCCAATTAACAGGGGCCTGCTTCAGATGTTTCCCCTCATTGGACCGGAAAGGATTATAATTATTATCGACTTGCACACGAGGCGCATGGACATCAGAGATTTGGGTGTTGTCGAAGGTGGGAATGTCCGGCCTTCCCTCTACGTCAAAATCTATAGTGGGAACTGCATTGAACTTACCCAACGAATCCTTGATGGCTGCGACAAGAATTTGCCAAATGGCCGAATCGTTTTCGAATTTTATCTCCGTCTTGGTAGGATGTATATTGACATCTATGTTTGCAGGATCTACCTCGAAATAAAGGAAGTAAGGAATCTGCTCGCCCTCGGGAATGAGATGGGCAAAGGCCTCAAGCACTGCCTTGTGAAAATAAGGATGGCGCATATAACGGCCATTTACGAAGAAGTACTGATTAGTATTCTTCTTACGTGCTGCCTCCGGTTTACCCACAAAACCCTTGATGCGGGCTAAGGTGGTATCAACATCGACCGATAGAAGTTGCTCGTTCAACTTCTTCCCAAATACATTTACTATCCGCTGTCTGAGATTGCAGGCAGGAAGCTTAGTAATTAACGTGCCATTATGGGAAAGGGAGAAGCTGACAGTTGGATTCACTAATACGATGCGCTCAAATTCCTGGATGATATTATTCAATTCCGTCTGGTTGGATTTTAGGAATTTACGCCGGGCGGGAACATTGAAAAAAAGGTTGCGAACCTCGATGTTCGCGCCTATAGGGCACGAACATACTTCCTGCCCGGTAACGTGAGACCCTTCGATAGTAAGGTCCGTGCCCAACTCACTTTCTATTGTTCGGGTAAGAAGGTGCACCTGTGCAACGGCAGCTATGGAAGGTAGAGCTTCACCCCTGAATCCCATGGTATGCAGCGAGAACAGGTCTTCTGCCTTTTGGATTTTAGAGGTGGCATGACGCTCGAAAGCCATACGGGCATCCTGTTCACTCATTCCCTTTCCATCATCTATTACTTGGATAGAGGTCCGGCCTGCATCTGCCACAAGTACATCCACCGTTGATGCACCTGCATCAACAGCATTTTCCATCAGTTCCTTGATAACAGAAGAGGGGCGCTGAACGACCTCACCTGCGGCAATCTGATTGGCAACCGAATCTGGAAGAAGATGAATGATATCCATAGCTTTATCTCGTACCTGTCATTATAAATCTCCAAATAATAAGTAAGACGACAATAAGGACTGCTGCCAACGGCCAGCCTATCCGGGCGCCATTCTCTTTATAACGTTGAGCACGAGGGGTGAAGTTGATAAAGGTGCCCTTGAACTTATCTGTATTGTAGGTTTTGTCTTCGGGTGTAAGCTCACCATTCTCACGCTTTGCCTGCTCAACTAACTTCTGCAGTTTTTCCTTGCGCTCATCTGTATAAATGCTCACTCGTCTGAACTTGCGAGGCTGTCTGGTGCTGAACATTCCCATAATCCTAATTATTTATCTTGTTTAATATCTGACAACTTCTGTTTCGGAGCAACACGCTGTACACTCTTCTTCAGTTCACTTCCCGCTTTCTTTCCTCGCCAGTTGAAAACATCCATTTTATCTACAGGGCGGATATAATCAAACCAGGCAAAGTTCGCAAGGTACAATTCATCAGGCGGAATTAACGGAACAGGATACATGGTACCAGTAGCAGCCGGCATCCACACATAGTTGACCTTTCGATTCTCGATAAATAACTTCAGCAGACTGGTCTCAGTGTGGTTCATCTCCACCATAACGCTGTCTTCGTTAAAGGGATAATAATTGAAATATACATTACCCATAGTGGTAGAAAGGTACATTTCGCCTTCTTTGAAATAGAAATGCATTTCTTTACCGGCTATCTGGTTATAATGAATACTGTCTATCTTTTCTACGGAAAGGGCTTGGCGTAAGACTTGAACACTATCTAACGTGCTGTCATTAAAAAACGACTTTATCTCTTCGCCTAACATCTGCTGCCCTTCTTGCCACAAGATAGGGTCGTAGTACATAACCAAACAGGAGTCCTTGGAATTGTAAACCATCGAATCGCACACAGCTTGCATATCTTCGCGGAAAGCACGTACTCGTCTGTATGCATGCAGAACTCTGTACATACTGTCTGTATCTATAAAGTATGTAAATAACTTAAAGGTGTCTGCATGGGCAAACAAAGTATCCTTCTGAGAGAAGTCTATCACCAAAGCACTGTCATATGCCTCGCAATAGCCTATACTATCGACATAATAACAATAATTACCTGTTAGCATATTCTTGTTCTCGTCATCTGTATAGATAAAGTTGCCAAAGGCCTCGCCGATTTTTGTTTCTCCGTTCCAGACAACACTGTCGCCCACTAAGCGTTTTCCTTCATTTACGAGAATACTCCGGTCCAGCATATAAGACTCATCGGTCTTTGTGTTGTAATAGCCTAGTTCGGAATATATGTGGCTTTCTCCATTCTCGATATTGGAAGGTCCGACCACATGAGCAATGGCAGAATTAGTATTATAGTATAATGTATCAGAGAGCAGAACAGTCTTTGGAGGTTCCGGAGGTTCTGGATTAACCATCCTGACATTATAGTTAAAGATTGCCTGGTGAGTGGACGGCTGGTATTGCCCCCAATCACTGGTCAATTCGTTGCCCTGATCCAGGAGCCGGCCACCCTCGAAAAAATATCCCAGGTCATAAATCCTATCATAATCCAGACTATCTGTGTACAGAACTGTTTTCAAGTGTTTCAGTACTACATTATAACGGGCACGCGCCAGGCGGTCTATACCATTATAATACAACACCTCGCTGGTAAGCGTAAGCGTGTCGCCCTGCACCATGCGTACGTTTCCGAAAGCATCAAATGAATTTGTAGCCTCGTAAAAAAGAGCACTGTCGCAATACATGAGTGTGCCCTCATGGTCGAACTTGACATTTCCAACCAAAAACTGAGCAGTCTGATGAAGATGGTCGTTGTAATACAATTTGTCGGCATGTAGCAAATGGACACGGCTGTCTTTGTCCGACGTTTTTTTTCTATTATTATTTGCCGAATTCCCGACTGGAGTAACTGCAAATAGAAGACAAACGCCAAATAAGATGAGTGTACATATTACGGACAGACGATGATTCATCACTTAATCCAACCAGGGTATTGGAATTCGCAGTCGCGCCAATCAGGATTAATCCTGATGTACGTTGTGCGCTGTTTTTCCTTTATCCAATCAAGAATAACCTTTTGTTTTTTCTCAGCTTCAACCTCTGCTTTCAGAATCTGAAAATCTTCAGCCATATTTGCTCTGTGAGAATTGATGCGGTTTCTCAGTTTGGCGATAGCACAGACTGTCTTGCCCTTGCTGTTTACCATTGTAAACGGCTTGGAGATTTCACCCACTTCCAATGTACTTACAACACGTGCTAATTCTGGCGAGAGGGAAGATAGCTCTCCCATTTCAAACTTTGTGGTTGTCACATGGCCTCCGTCCTCGATTTTGGTGTTGGACATGATACCATGGTTGTTACGCGTGTCTTTATCGTCAGAGGCAATCTTTACTGCATCTTCGAACGTAACTTTCTCTAATCGTATATGCTGAGCAATCGAATCCAGATGAGCCATTGCGGTGTCAATGTCTTCCTGCATAATCTCAGGGCGCTTTAGAATATGACGGCATTTAATTTTGTCACCGCGTTTGTCTATCAACTGGATTATGTGAAAACCAAACTCGCTCTGCGCTATTTTACTGACCTTGTTGGGATCGGTCAGGCCAAAGGCAACATTAGCAAAGCCGGGATCCAACTCACCACGTCCCATATAGGGCATCTCTCCACCTTGACGGGCAGATGCAGTATCTTCTGAATACAGACGTGCTAAAGTAGAAAAAGAGGTTGTCCCTGAATTTACGCGCTCGGCATATTCGCGGAGCGTATTCTTTACCCGGTCTAATTCCTCGGGGTGAACACGCGGCTGCTGCACCAGTATCTGTACTTCTACTTGAGTAGGAATCAGGGGTAAACTGTCTTCTGACAAATCTTTGAAATAACGTCGGACCTCTGCAGGAGTAGCCTTAACATCTTCTGTAAGCTTCTCGCGCATCCTAAGCATCGTTAACTCATTTTTGTATTGATCAAAATAGTCCTCACGAATCTGAGTCATAGTCATTTGCATGTATTCTTCCAGTTTCTCCTTGGAACCCGCCAATAAGATGTTTTCATTGACTTTCTGTTCTACGTACTGATTAATGTCTGCATCTGCTACTTCAATACTATCTATGGCAGCCTGATGAATAAAGAGTTTCTGTATGGCCAGTTGCTCTGGTATAACACAGTACGGATTACCGGAGATAGAACTTCCGAATTGCAAACGTTGATGCTCAATTTCCGACTTCAGAATAGCATCATCGCCCACAACCCATACGACTTCATCTATTACATTATTTTGAGTGCTTTGAGCAAAAGTACAAATGCTATAGAGAAATAAGTTTATCAGAAATATATATCTGCCGTAAAACTTCATACAAAGATTAATGATTGTTTACTGTTTTCAGAACTTCCTCGTGAATTTCAACAGGATATCGCTTTCTTAATTCTGCCACATACTCATCCTCACGCATCCGCTGGTAGTCCGTTACAACCTGATTGCTGATATCTGTCCATTCTGCCGGTCCTTTCTTCAATACTTTTCCGACAACGGCTGCATACGGATAGTCTTTCAGAGGATTCAGCTTGGCACTCTTGTCTTTCAGAGCCAGCACATCAACATTGGCATTATCCCCTTTTTTGAAAAGGCGACGTTCCATACGAACTGTTACACTGTCTTTGTTAAACTGCTCACGAATCTTATTAGTCCACTTGTCCTCAGGAACGCCCTTCAGACACTTCTTTACCGCCTTAACATCGGCCTGATTCTTGCAATAATAGACTAAACCGCGAAAATGAGGCTCCTTCCAGGCATATTTATTTTTGTTAGTCTTGAAATAAGAAACTAAGCCTGTTGTGTCCTTGCTGGCAGGTTCCCACACATTTCTGCTGCATTCCTCGAAAAGCAACAGCCCGTCGTGATACTCTTGAACCAAATACTTCAATTCATTATCCTGAGCACAGAGACGTTCTGTTTCCTCGTCAAGAATTTCCTCAACGGTCTTTTGAGGTGAAGAATGATGAGACATAGAATCTAACACCTGAGCTGCGAGTTGGTTTTCCAGGCCCTGACTTTCCAGGAAACGACGGATGTTGTCTTTCAATTCATCATAGCTCTCCAAAGGCTTTTTATCCATCAGTTTAATAATATGGTATCCAACAGTAGAAAGGAAAGGATCAGAAACCTGACCAACTTCCAAACTATAGGCAACATCCTCGAACTCCTTCAATGTCTGATTGGGCCCAATCCATGGTAATAAACCGCCACGGGCAGCAGAACCTGGATCCTGAGAAACCTTCTTGGCTAATTCTGCGAAATCTGCTCCATTCTTCAGTTCCTGAGCAACAGAATCTATACGAGCCTTAGCTGTGGCCTGAACTTCCTCTGTTGCAGCCTGCGGAACACGCAAAAAGATATGCGCTGGCTGTAAAAGCTCCTTTCCTTGTAAACTGGCCAGCATTTGTTCATAATACTTCCGGCATTCTTCCTCCATAGCGTTTTGCGGAATCAACAAAGGACGAATCTGTTGGTCACGATACTGGCGGAACTCTTTCTGGTAGCTGGAAAGTGTATCCAAATGGTTGTCTAAGGCTGCCAATACTTTTAGCTTGTAATTGACAAAAAGCTGTGCATATTCCTCCACATTCTTCTTGTCCAAGACACCTTCAGAGTTATTTTTGTTGTAGTTGTATTCAAACTCGCTTCTGGGAACGGGCTGTCCGTTAACATGCATCACAATAGGGTCATCTTGAGCGAAAGCGGAAAAAACAAGCCCAAAACTAATAATCAGAAAAAGGATTCGTTTCATATCCATTAGAAATTATGAATTATGAATTGATAATTGAAAGCACCTACTGAGGGCGACTATAATTAGGGGCCTCACTGGTTATTGTTACATCATGAGGATGACTCTCTAAAACACCAGCATTTGTAATGCGGACAAACTTGGCATTATGCAGTTGCTCGATTGTTCCTGCACCGCAATACCCCATGCCGCTACGTAAACCGCCAATCAACTGGTAGATAACTTCCTGGACGGAACCTTTGTAAGGAACACGTCCGGCTATACCTTCTGGAACCAGTTTCTTGACATCCTTCACACCAGCCTGGAAATAACGATCCTTACTACCGCATTCCATTGCTTCAAGTGATCCCATACCTCTGTAACTCTTGAACTTACGTCCGTTGAAAATGATTGTCTCACCGGGACTTTCCTCTGTACCTGCAACCAGTGAACCTATCATTACACTATAGCCGCCAGCAGCTAAAGCTTTCACAACATCGCCGCTATAACGCAAACCACCATCGGCAATCAAAGGAACTCCAGAACCCTTCAGTGCACAAGCAACATCATAGACTGCACTTAACTGCGGGACACCCACGCCAGCAACGACACGAGTGGTACAGATACTACCAGGACCGATACCAACCTTCACGCCATCAGCTCCGGCATCAACAAGCATACGTGCAGCTTCACCTGTTGCCACATTACCCACAACAATATCTACGTTGGGGAACATTTTCTTGGCTTCTATCAGTTTTTCAATCACAAACTTGCTGTGACCGTGAGCCGTATCAATGATAATGGCATCGACACCGGCATCCACCAATGCCTTCATTCTGTCCAAAGTATCTGCTGTGACACCTACACCTGCAGCTACACGCAAACGTCCCTTACTGTCTTTGCAGGCCATAGGCTTATCTTTAGCCTTGGTGATATCCTTATAGGTAATAAGACCAATAAGTTTGTTGTCTTCGTCAACAACAGGAAGTTTTTCTATCTTATTCTCTTGCAGAATCTTAGCAGCAGCAACCAAATCAGTCTGAACATGTGTGGTAACCAAATTCTCGCTGGTCATAACATCCTCAATCATACGGCTAAGGTTCTGTTCGAATCTTAAATCACGATTGGTTACAATACCAACCAGATGGCGTTCGGCATCTACAACAGGAATACCCCCAATGTGATATTCGGTCATCAAGTCCAGTGCATCTGCTACTGTACTTCCTAACTGAATGGTCACGGGATCATAAATCATACCGTTTTCGGCACGCTTAACAATAGCAACCTGACGGGCCTGTTCATCGATGCTCATGTTCTTATGAATAACACCGATACCTCCTTCACGGGCAATAGCAATTGCCATTGTAGCTTCTGTAACAGTATCCATAGCGGCAGTTACAAAGGGAATCTTCAACTCTATGTTACGCGAAAAACGGGTTGAGAGTTCTACCGTGCGAGGTAATACCTCGGAGTAAGCGGGAACCAACAGGACGTCGTCATAAGTTAAGCCGTCCATTACAATTTTGTCTGCAATAAATGAAGCCATATCTTATATAGAATTTATTGCGTGCAAAAGTACAAAAAAAAACTGATTATACCGACACAAAAAATGCCAAATTTTCTTAATTAGCCATTTCTGAAAGGAACTTGATGCGAACCAGCCTTATTTCTATCTCTGTATAGTCTTCTCCCAATGCATCTAACGCCTCATCCAAATCATCTGTTTCTGACTCTTCCATGAAGTAGTCATAGATGTCCTGCATGTCGTCCTCGTCCATTACATCTTCTATGTAATAGTCTATGTTCAGTTTGGTTCCGCTATATACGATAGATTCAATTTCATCCAGCAGTTCTTCCAAAGTGAGACCTTTTGCTTTCGCTATATCTTCAAATGCCTGCTTCCTGTCTATCCCCTCTATGATGCTTACTTTATTCTTGCTTTTGTTGGGTAATGTCCTGACACGTAAATCCTCCAAACGCTCAATCTCGTTTTCTTCACAATATTTAGCTATCAACTCACAGAACTCTTTACCATAACGAGCAGCTTTCCCATCTCCAACTCCTCTTATGTTCTTCAATTCATCAAGTGAGATAGGATAGGTAGTTGCCATATCTTCCAAAGAAGGATCTTGGAAAATCACATAAGGGGGGACGCCCTTCTTCTCTGCTATACTCTTACGCAATGACTTAAGCATACTGAAAAGAACTTCGTCCAAAACGGCCGATTCGCCAATGGCGGGTTCTTCATATTCGTCAAACTCATTGTCCTTGGATATCCAGAATTCAACAGGCTTACGCATAAAGCGTCTCCCTTCTTCTGTAATTTTCAGAAGACCATAGTTTTCCACCTCTTTTTCTATATAGCCTGAAATCATACCTTGGCGTATGACCGCATTCCAAAAACTGGCCTCATGTTCATCACCGCTACCGAAGCATTCCAAATCTTCATGTCTGTGAGATATGACCTCTTCCGTCTCACGACCTACCAGCACATCTATTACATGGTTAACTTTGAAGTTTTCTTTTATAGCATCTATCACATGTAGAGCCAATATGAGCTCTTCTGATGCCTCCTGCTTTTCCTTAGGGAATCGGCAATTATCACAGTTCCCGCAGTTATCGGGTTCGTATTCTTCTCCAAAGTAGTGTAGCAGGAACTTCCTACGGCAGATAGAGGTTTCTGCATAAGCAGATGTCTCCTGTAGCAATTGCCGTCCTATATCCTGTTCGGCAACGGGTTTGCCTTCCATGAATTTTTCCAGTTTACGCAAATCCTTGGGAGAATAAAACGTCAAACAATGTCCCTCACCACCGTCTCGTCCGGCACGGCCAGTCTCCTGATAATATCCCTCAAGACTCTTAGGAATATCATAGTGAATCACAAAGCGCACGTCTGGTTTGTCTATTCCCATTCCGAATGCTATTGTGGCCACGATAACATCTATACGTTCCATGAGGAAATCATCCTGCGTTTGGCTTCGTACTGCCGACTCCATACCTGCGTGGTAGGCGCGGGCATTTATCTGGTTAGCACGTAAGACTTCTGCCAATTCCTCAACTTTCTTGCGACTTAAGCAGTAAATGATACCACTTTTGCCTTTATGTTGCATGATGAAACGGATGATGTCTTTGTCCACATCCTTTGTCTTTGGACGAACTTCATAATATAAGTTGGGACGGTTGAACGAGCTCTTGAACTCTGCTGCATCCATCATGCCTAGATTTTTCTTGATATCACCACGAACCTTATCCGTAGCAGTTGCAGTCAGTGCAATAATGGGTGCTTCGCCAATCTGATTTACTATGGGGCGGATTCGCCTGTATTCCGGACGGAAATCATGTCCCCATTCTGAGATACAGTGAGCCTCATCTACGGCATAGAACGATATTTTCACGCTTGTCAGGAAACTTACATTATCTTCCTTTGTCAGGGATTCAGGGGCAACATATAGCAACTTGGTGCGACCCGATTTTACATCATTCTTAACGATGTCTGTTTGTGTCTTTGTGAGTGATGAATTCAAAAAGTGAGCTATTCCGTCGTCTTCACTTACCTGACGGATGGCATCCACCTGATTCTTCATTAAAGCAATAAGCGGAGAAATCACTATTGCTGTTCCGTCCATCAGCAAAGCCGGCAACTGGTAGCACAAAGATTTACCTCCTCCTGTTGGCATTAGCACAAAAGTATCATGTCCTGCCAAAACATTCCGTATAATAGCCTCCTGGTCGCCTTTGAAGCAATCAAAGCCGAAGTAATGTTTCAATTGTTCTGTCAGATTCCAGTTCTCCATATTGACATTCCAAAATTCCTTACAAAGATATAATATTTTTTTTATATCAAACAAGTTTTGAAACAATTATTTTGATATCCAACACAAAAAAAATGGGAGGAACTTTGCTTTTCCTCCCATTTTTTATATTTTCATTTGGTTTATGCTATAAGACGATGCGATTTCTCAATCTGTTTACGAGCATAGTCTTCTGTCACCACGAATTTCTTCACCTTGCCTGACGGTGCATCGTATTGTGCGTCTATCATAACAGCTTCCATAATGCTGCGCAAGCCTCTGGCCCCCAGTTTATACTCTACAGCCTTATCCACTATATATTCCAGAGCCTCTGGTTCGAATATCAGTTTAATGCCGTCCATCTCAAAAAGCTTTATTTGCTGTTTAACCAGGGAATTCTTAGGCTCGGTGAGAATGTTACGCAGAGCTGTCCTGTCGAGTGGATTCAAATAGGTAAGTACCGGAAGGCGGCCTATTATCTCGGGAATCAGGCCAAAACTCTTCAAATCCTGCGGTACAATGTACTTCATCAGATTCTTTGAGTCTATCTTCTGCTTATTCTGTACGCTATTATAACCCACCACATGTGTATTCAGACGTTGGGCGATCTTTTTCTCAATACCATCAAAGGCACCGCCACAGATGAACAGGATGTTCCTTGTGTCAACCTCTATGTAATCCTGGTCGGGATGCTTTCTGCCCCCCTTGGGCGGAACGTTTACCTTTGCTCCTTCCAAAAGTTTCAGTAATCCCTGCTGTACGCCCTCTCCGCTAACATCACGTGTGATGCTGGGATTATCTGACTTGCGGGCAATTTTATCGATCTCGTCAATAAATACAATACCACGTTCTGCAGCTTTCACATCATAATTGGCAACCTGAAGCAGTCGGCTAAGGATACTCTCTACATCCTCACCTACATATCCGGCCTCTGTGAATACTGTAGCATCAACAATTGTAAAAGGAACTTCAAGCAAGTTAGCAATAGTTCTTGCCAGCAAAGTCTTTCCTGTTCCAGTAGAGCCAACCATTATAACGTTGCTCTTTTCTATCTCAACACCATCATTTTGTTTCTGTTGCCCTAATCTCTTATAGTGATTGTAAACAGAAACGGCCAGATAACGCTTAGCATCATCCTGACCAATTACATATTGGTCGAGATACTCTTTAATCTGCTTGGGCTTTGGAATATCGTTCAAGCCAAAAATGTTGGATGGCCCCGACGTTTTACCACCTAAGTTATCTTGCACAATACGATAGGCCTGCATGGCACAATCGCTACAGATGAAACCGTTGATGCCAGCTAACAATAAGGGGACTTCCTTTTCGGGCCGACCACAAAAAGAACATTTGTCTGTCTTGTATGTTGCCATCTTTTATTGTTTCTTTGCCAATACTTGATCTATCATGCCGTACTCTTGTGCCTCCTGAGCCGTCATCCAATAGTCGCGGTCGCTATCGGCCCATACTTTGTCGAAGTCGGTATGAGAATGGTTGGCAATGATGGTGTAAAGTTCTTTCTTCAGTTTCTGAATTTCGCGAGCAGTAATCTCTATGTCACTGGCCTGCCCTTGAGCACCGCCCATCGGCTGGTGAATCATCACGCGACTATGAGTCAGTGCACTACGCTTGCCCTCTGTTCCTGCCACCAGTAATACGGCAGCCATACTGGCAGCCATACCTGTACAGATGGTAGCCACATCGCTGCTGATGAACTGCATGGTGTCATAAATACCCAAACCGGCATATACACTACCGCCAGGACTGTTAATATAAATGCTGATGTCTTTACCAGGGTCAACACTGTCAAGATACAACAATTGAGCCTGCAGGGTGTTGGCTGTATAGTCGTCAATCTGTGTGCCAAGGAAGATAATGCGATCCATCATCAAACGGCTGAACACATCCATCTGGGTAACATTCAATTGACGCTCCTCCAGAATATATGGATTAAGGTACTGGTTTTGTGTGCTTATAACATCATCCAATACCATGCTATTCATTCCCAAATGACGGGTAGCAAATTTTTTTAAGTCGTTGCTCATTCTGCTAACACTATATTAATTGCTTGTACGCGCGGTTCCTATTTAGTTTTTTTGGTTTTTGTTTTTTTGTTTTCCGACTCAAAGAGTTTGTTGAACTCTTCCAAAGATACTGCCTTTTCTGTCAGTTTAACAGTTTCCTTTGCTTTACCGACAATCTTGTTTTCTACCGTACGGGCAACCAGACCTTCTGCCTGCTGTTGGTTCTTTAGCATCTCGTTGGCATAGTTTGTAAGCACGTCATCGGGCAAATTTGTCATACCATACTGAGCAAACTGCATACGAGTAGCAGCCTTAGCAGTCTCCATTACGTCGGCCTGTTCCACCTTAATCTCGAACTGGTCGGAGAGTTGCTCCTTGATGAGATGCCAAGTCAGTTCATCAAGGCTAGCCTTGAAGCTCTCCTCAACGTATGCATCATCCTTGTCGGTATTATTCTGCTTCATGATGCGCTTGAGCATAGCCTCGGGATATTCCAGTTCACCGATTCTGCCAACCAAATAAGCGCGGAGATCCTGCAGGAATTTGTAATCGCTGTCGGCAACGAAACTCTTCTTCATGTCCTCAGCAATATGTGTACGGAACTCCTTCTCGTCCTTAACAACACCTTCTCCCAACACCTGATCAAAGAGATCCTGGTTCAGAGCAGCGGGCTCAAAACGGGTTATTTCTGTAACTTGGAAGCTGAAGTCCGACTTCACGTTAGCGGCATCTTCCTTGCTGATCTTAAGCAGGCTTGCCAGCTCAACATCACTATTGTTGTAAGCCTTTGCGGGATTCAACACAATTACATCGTTTACCTTAGCACCTTCAAACTTACTCTTTTCATCATCATTCTTCATGTAGTTAGGAAGCATAACGGCGTTTTCTACCTGAATGCCACCTTCCAAGGTGTTACCCTTCTCGTCCAACTGTGCCAAAAGGCCCTTTACCATATCATTGTTCTGGTAACTGTCCACCTTTTGGTATTGTCCACCACGCTGGCAGTATGCCTGAATCTGCTGGTCAACCATAGCTTCGTCAACGTTGATTGCGTAATAGTTCAGTTTGTCCTTTGCCGAGAGCTTAGCATCAAACTCAGGAGCCAATGCAATATCAAATGCAAAGGTAAACTCCTCCTGTGTAGCAAAATCAATAGCAGGAGTTTTCTCCTCGTTTGCCATAGGCTCGCCCAGAATGTTTACTTTCTGCTCGCGGATGTACTTATAGAGTTCGTGACTTAAAATCTTATTTATCTCATCTGCAAGAATCTCTGTGCCGAAGCGTTTCTTCAGCAGTCCCATGGGAACCTGGCCGGTACGGAAACCGGGCAGATTTGCTTTCTTGCGGAAATCTTTCAATGCTTTTTCTACTTTTTCTGCGTAATCTGATTTCTCAATCTTCATGGTGAGCAATGCGCTCACTTTGTCTACGTTTTCGAATGAAATATTCATTGCTTATTCTTTAATATAATTATACCTCTTTTTCAAAATTGGCTGCAAAGGTACGACAAATAATTTATAATTCATAATTCTGAATTCATAATTATTTGTTAATATACCTTATTTATTATGTTGGAAGCTATTCTGTTATGTTGCGTTCCCTGTCGATGGCCTCAAAATCTTTCATTCTGAGTACAAAACTGTTCGTCAGATACTTCTCTTTTACAATCGGATTTGCCGCCAGTTCTTCAGGTCTGCCCTTAAACAGAATCTGTCCTTCGAAAAGCATATAAGCCCGGTCTGTAATACAGAGGGTTTCCTCAACGTTGTGGTCGGTTATCAGCACACCTATATTGCGTTGTTTCAGTTTCCACACGATATACTGAATATCTTCTACAGCGATGGGGTCCACACCAGCGAAAGGTTCGTCAAGCATGATAAACTTGGGGTCGATGGCCAAGCAGCGGGCAATCTCAGTACGTCGGCGTTCACCTCCAGAAAGCTGATCGCCCAAATTCTTACGCACTTTTTCCAAACGGAATTCGGCAATCAGGCTCTCCAACTTTTCTTTTTGATAGCTCCACGGTTTATCTGTCATTTCTAACACGCTGGCTATATTGTCCTCAACGCTCATCTTACGGAATACACTGGCCTCTTGAGCCAAATAGCCAATTCCCAGACGGGCACGTTGGTAAACTGGCAATTTGGTTATTTCCTGTCCACCCAGAAAGATATGTCCCTCGTTAGGAAGCACAAGTCCTGTAGTCATATAAAACGATGTAGTCTTTCCTGCTCCATTAGGTCCCAGCAGGCCCACAATTTCGCCTTGCTGAACGCTAAAACTGACATTGTTTACCACCATGCGCTTGCCATATATTTTAACAAGTCCCTCGCTTCTTAGCTCCAGTTTATCTGTTTCGTTGTCCATTCTTGTATATTTTGAATGCAAAAGTACGAAAAAAGATATGAATTTTTCACTTTTCACTTTTACCTTTTCCCTTTTCTTGTTACTTTTGCACCGTAAAAAGACAAGAAATACATGTTTATCGTTAACTTTCTGTCCGCTTTTGGACGTTACCTTATGCTAATGGGGCGTACTTTCAGTATCCCCGAGAGATGGCGTATGTTCCTAAAGCAATACATAAAAGAACTTTCTCAGTTGGGGGTAGATTCTATTGGTATTGTCTTGCTCATCTCTTTCTTTATCGGTGCGGTTATCTGCATCCAGATTAAGTTGAACATTGCCAGTCCTTGGATGCCTAATTTCACTACGGGATATACCACGCGAGAGATTATGGTGTTGGAATTTTCGAGTAGTATTATGTGTTTGATTCTATCCGGCAAGGTAGGCAGCAATATAGCCAGCGAAATTGGCACCATGCGTGTAACGCAGCAGATAGATGCTTTGGAGATTATGGGTGTTAACTCGGCTTCGTTTCTGATTCTGCCTAAGATTCTGGGGCTTATGACCATGATTCCCTGTCTGGTAGTCTTCAGTATGGCAGCTGGATTTGTGGGTGCCTACGCTAGTGCCTTGGTGGGAATCGTATCTGTTGACGACCTAACCATAGGTTTGCAACATGATTTCCGGCAGTGGTTTATCTGGATGTCTATGATTAAAAGCTTTGTTTTTGCTTTTATCATTGCCAGTGTCAGTTCTTTTTACGGATATACTGTGGAGGGCGGATCCTTCGATGTAGGAAAGGCCAGTACCGATGCTGTGGTACGAAGCAGTATGCTCATCCTATTTGCCGATATCTTCCTTACACCATTACTTTCATAAGGGAAAAGCCCA
>Ga0256407_10005399_pt1 | contig 20548 bp, 6 predicted proteins | sample RumenRJG_04DNA_FD_193489 | JGI IMG/M metagenome (GOLD analysis project Ga0256407, IMG submission 193489) | Bovine rumen microbial communities from Lethbridge, Alberta, Canada - RJG_04 | ecosystem: Host-associated > Mammals > Digestive system > Stomach > Rumen | place: Canada: Alberta | collected... | reverse complement strand
ATAAAATAAAATAAAATAAAAAAATTATATTCACATATAAAAAATATATTTGATAATTCAATATTAAAAGAATTTTTAATTCTTCAATTTTTTTATTTTTTATTGAATAATATTTGATAATCATAACTTTAATTCTTTTCTGAAATATAAATATTAAATTTTATTTTTTTCCTTTTCTTTGTTTAATAACTAATATTTAAAATCAATTTTTTATAAAAATTTAAAAAAAAAAATAAATGAACAATATCCAATCAGACTACTCAAAAAACATAAATTATTCATTTCAAACATCAAACACAAATCCAAATATAATTCAAAATCAAAATAATGAAAATATAATAGACGACCAAAAAGTATTAACAGAAAAAATAAAAAATTTACAAAGAAAATTAAAAGCATATCAAATAATGACAGTAGATCAAAATAAAAAATTAACTGAGTTTGATAATTTAATAATAGAATATAATTCTCTAAATAAAAATTATACAGAATTAGAAAATGAATTAAATATTTTAAAAATGCAAAATTCTCAATTAATGGATGCATTAAATTGTAAAAATTGTTTACTTGATGATTATCAAAAAATGATAGAAATAAGTACAGAAAAATTTAAAATGTTAAATGAACAAAATTCAAATATACAAAATCAAAATAAAGAAAAAGAAAAAGAAGGAAAATTAAGAAGTGCTCCAAATATTCAAAAAGATAATGATAAATTAAATGATCAGTTAAATAAATATGAAGGTAAAATTAGTAATTTAAAAGATGAATTTGAAAAAAAAGAAGAATTACAAAAAATGAAATTAAAAAATTTAGAAAAAAGTCATAAAAATCAATTAAAGCAATATGAAAATGAAATAAATGAAAATAATCTTGAAATAAATAAATTAAAAACTGATTTGGAAACTTTAAAAAAAAGATATGATGATTTAAATGATAGATATAATAATCAAGATGATGAAAAAAAAAAATTATTACAAGGTAAAGAAAAAGAAAAAGATAAATTAAATAAAACTATTCTTCAATTACAAAAACAATATGATGATATTAAATCAAATTCTCAAAATGAATTATTAAATAGTAAAAAAATGATTGAACAATTACAAGATGAATTAAAAAAATTAAATAATGATAATGAAAATAATGAAAATCAAATTATGTTATTAAATCAAAAAATAAATGAATTAAATAATGAATTAGGAAATAAAAATAATGATTTAATTAATAGAGAAAATATAATTAAAAATTTATCAAATGATAAAGAAAGATTACAAAAACAAATAAATGATAAACAAAATGATTTCATTGATTATCAAAATTCTTGTCAACAAGAAATAGAATTATTACAAAAAAAATTATTATTATTAGAACAAGAAAAAAATGAATTAACAAAACATAAAAATTCAAATCATAATGAAATTGATGATTTAAAAGAACAAATAAAAGAATATGAATTAAAAAATAAATCACAATTAGAAGATTGTAATAAAATAGATAAAAAATATAATGAATTAGTTAAATTATATGAACAAAAAGAAAAAGAACATGAAAATGAAATGGATAAATTAATGAAATTAAATCAAAAATGTAATAATGATTTAGAATTATTAAAAGCAAAATATGAAAAAAAAATTCAAGTATTAAATTTAAATAATAATGAATTAAATTCAAGAGTTAAAAATTTAATTAATTCTTTAATTGCTTTAAAAGATTATGCAATGAGTATTGAAAAAAATATGAATGATGCTCATTTAAATTTAAATGGTTCTCCTTTGAATACTCAATTTTTAAGTTTTAATAATTTTAGTACTGAAAATTTTGATCATAATAATTTAAATGTTGAAAAAGATAAATATAGTAATGAATTAATTAAAGGAATGAAAGATATGATTTCAAAAATTGATTCAAAGATTAATAATAATGAACAATTTGATTTTTTTAATTGTAATAATTGTTGATTTTTTTTTATTTAAATACTTTTTTTATTTTTATGAAATAATTTAAATAGATTATATTTTTTTTATATATTATAATAATAATTTTAAAAAAATAAAACAATATAAATAAATTATTATTAAATAATATAATAATCATTCATAAAAATATCTGAACATTTACAAAAAGATTTTCTATTCATTTTATCTAAATTATTCTCTAAAATAATATTATCAATATTTTTTACTTCTTTACCTTCTGAATTAATTAATTTCATTTTTTTGGTAAAATAATTATCCATATTATTTTGTTCATTAAAATGATTCATTTGATTATAATTTCTCTTTTTAAAATAATGAAAAAAACTTTGATTATGACTACTTGAATATAAATTATTGTGTTCAAGATTATTAAATAATTCAAATTGACAAATATCCATCATTAACTTTTATTTAAATTAAAAAATTATTCCCACTTTTAAATATACACAAAATATTAGTTTTTTATATTTTTTGTAAATTTCAATAATTAAAAAAATATAATAAATTTCAGAAAAATAATAAAAATACAAAAATAAAGAAAAAATAATTAAAAAATAAAATTTAAATGTCAAGACCAGTAAAAAAGGATTCTTCAAAAAAAGTAAATAAAATAAATTTAGAAAACTCTCCAGACAGTGAAAAATTTGATAAAAACGTAGAAGATTTAACAAAATATATAAAAGAAAATTCCAATCAAGAAAATGAATTATTAAAATATTTTTTATTTTTTAGTGATATATCAAAAAAGACAAAATATCAAGGAAAAATATTAGAAACTCCAATAATATTAAAAAAGATAAAAGATTTATTATTAGTCCCATCATCAAATTCAGATATTACAATGGAATGTGTAAAAATAATATTAAATTTATCAAAAAATCGAAATGGACAAGCAAAAATGTTACAAGAAACAGTATTAACATTTAATGAATTATTTGAAATTCTTTTAGTTAATTTAAATACAAATTTAACTTTTTATATCTTATCTGCATTTTCATATTTAACTGAATCAACAGATATTTTAGATTTAATACAAGGACCAAAAAAAGATAATAATAATAAAAATAATCTTTTATTTGAAGAAGATGATCAAATTGATCAAGTTAATCAAATGATTGCAAAAATAGATTTAACTACAATTACAAGAACACTTGTAGAAAAAATTTTAGATGATTTAAATTCAAATAATAAAAAAATGTTATTAAAAGTTGTTCATAATTTATATAGTTATAATAAAAATTTTATTGTTAAAGATGCCATTGAACCAATTATAAGATGTTTAGGAAATAAAAATAATGATGTTGTGATTAGTGCTTTGAAAATTTTATTATTTTTTACTCATGATAAAGCATTTCATAATGATTTAATAAATGCAAATTTTATTTTTAGATTAGTTAGAACTTATAAACAAGGAATTGATGAAATGGATGTTGTAATTGTTAAAATATTAAATGATTTATTTGAAAATAAAAATTTATATGAAATTCTTTTTGAAAATAATGTTTTATTAATTTTAAGTAATTACTTAACTAATTTTGAAGTTGAAAAAAATGAAAAATATGAAGAAGTAATTAGAAATGTTTTTGAAATATTTAAATTAATTAATAAAAATACTGATGAAGAAAATGGAGGAAAAAGTTCTTATCATAATATACAAAATCCTTTAATTGAAGATGAAAATTTACAAACTTTAATATTTAAAAAAGCATATTCTTTAGCAGCTTTTTCAAAAAGTGAAAACTCAATTTTAAGTTGTTTATCACTTTTACAAATAATGTTAGTTAAATTTTCTTCTACTTTATTAAATACAAATGATAGTGTTAAAAGTATAATTGAATTAGTTCCTCCTTTTTTTAAAAATAAAAATTTAGAAATTATAAAATATTCATTAAGTATTTTTGAATTGATTTTAAATAAAAAAAGTGCTTATTTTCAAGAAACTTATGCACAATCTTCAAATCAAACTTTTTCTATTAAATCACTTGTTCATTCAATTATTAATTTAGTAAATGAATTTAGTTCAAATTATGAATTATTATCAATGTCTTGTAGAATTTTAGTTAATTTAAGTGATATTCCAAAATTACAACCTCATTTTTTACAAGAACCACAAATTACAGTTTTAAAAGTTTTTAATGATAATTTATTAAAACAAAATAAACAATTAGCAAAAGAATTAAAAATATTAAAAGAAAGATTACAATCAAATAATAATACTATTAATGAAAGATCTTTAAAAAATACAAATGAAGATAATGTTATTAATACTAATAATTCTAATACTTTAACTACTTTAGCAATGAGACTTAAATTAGCTTCTGGATATCAAAATAATCAAAAAAGTTTTCAAAATAATGTTTCTCAATCACAAAATAAAAATGAAGAAAGAGATAAACATTATTTAACTCAAATAGAAAAAAAAATAAATGAAAATACATTATTATTAAAAGATTCATTAAGTATAATATCAAATTTAAGTAAAAATCCAGATAATTTAGAAATTTTAACATTAAAAGGTTTTTTAGATGTTATAACTGAAAAATTAAATGATAATGATACTGAAACATTACCATATGTTATTAAATGTATTCAAGGTTTTTGTCAAGGACAAAGTTCAATTGATATTATATTAAAAGTTCAAATAATTTCAAAAATTTTAACAACTTATAAATTATATAAAAATACTGATGATAATAATAATAATTTAAATTATAATTCTCAAAATCAAAATAATGGAATTTTAAATAATACAAATAAAGAAAAAAATAGACAACCAATTTGGACAAATGCAACAAATAGATTAGAAGTATTACAAAGTTTAAAAAATATTTTAGAAAGTGATATTAAATTACAAAGAACTTTTATTATTGAAAAAGGTATTGAAATTTTATTAAGTGATGTAAGTGGAGACGCGGCAAATGTAAATGAAATTGTATTAGATCAATTAAATGAAATGATTTTAAGAGTTATTTATGTTGTTTCTTGTAATATTAATAAATTATTTTTAATTTATTTTAGTAATGAAGATGATTTAATGAATAATGAAAGTGATTCTGAAGAAAATGGAGAAGATATTAATGATAATAGTAAAAGTGAAGAAAGTGAAAATAATAGTGAAAGTGAAGATAATAATAAAAAAAAGAAAAAAGCTAAATTAAGATTAAAAAATAAAGAATTTTTAAATAATTCTAGTGATTTAGTTTCTTCTAGTAAATTAGAATTAGAAAATGATAATGATAATAATAATGATGAATATAATTCTGATTCTTATGATAAAAGTAAAAAAAAAGAAAATTTATTAAAAATTTTTACTGAACAATTAAGTGAAAAAAAATTTATGAATAAATTAATTGAAGTTGGTGAATTTGATATTAATAGTTTAGCAACTTATAAAGAATTAACAAAAATTTTAATAAATTTATATTTGAATAGATATTATTTGAAATATTTTACTTTACCAAGAGTATTTGATAAAGTTATTATTATTATTAATAATATTATGAAAAAATATAAAGAAAATGTATCAAATGAAAATAATTATGAAATATTAAAATTAGTTATTATATTTCTTAAATTTATATGTGAAGATGAAAATTTAATAAAAAAATTTTTAAAAGAAGATGTTATTTCAATTTTAATAAGTTCAATTACACAAAATGAATTTTCAAAAAATATAAAAGAAGAAGAATTAGAACAATTTTACTATAATTTTTCATTAGTTTTATTAAGATTAACTGAATTTACAGGACATGTTGAACAATTTAAATCATTTCCTAATTTTTTTCAAACATTAGAAAAATTATATGATATTAATTTAATGAATGGAAAAATTTATATAATATCAATAATAAGGAATATAATAGCAGAAAAACAAGATTTTTTTAATGAAGATGATTTAACAAAATTTTTAAATAAAATAGTTTCTCAAAGTAATACTTTTATAATATATGAATTTGTAGAATTAATAAAAAATTTAGTACATAATAGAGCAATGTGTAAAAGAATGGAAAATGTATTTAAATATTTAGTAAATGAAATTAAATCAAATATATATAGTTCATCTTTTAAAAAGAAAATGTTAGATTTAATATTATGTCTTTCATATGAAAATGCAAATATAAGAGATTATGCATTACATGACTTATTATCATTAGTAAAAAATTTAGATGTTAATATAAATCAAAAAACAACATTATTAATATTAATGAATTTTTCTTCAATAAGTAGTAATTTTTCATATTTAATGCAAGGTGGTGAAGAAAAAGAAGAAAAAAACAAAGATGGAAATAATAATAATGGAATGACAATAAAAAAAAAAGACTTTATTAATGTAGTAAATCATTTAATTGATAGTGATAGATTTAGTCAAATTTTAATTCAAAGATTACTAATTAATTTAACATCAATAGATGGAATTGATATGAGTATAATAAGTGATAAAATAATGAAAGTTTTAGTAGAAATTTTACAAAAATGTAAAAGTTTACAAGAAAATATAATAATTTTTGCTTTGGCAACTTTAGTAAATGTTTCAAATAGAAATATATTAAAATTTGATAGAAGTAATGAAGAAGAAGAAAATAATGATTTAAATAAAGATAGAGATAGTGTTATGGAAGGTTATGAAGGACAAGATAATATTTCTTCTGGTGATAATGAAATTAATACTAATAAAAATAAGAAAAAAAAAGAAAAAAGTGTTGGTAAAAAAGAAAAGGATAATAAAGAAAAAAATGATGAAAAATCTAAAAAAAAAAAACAAAAAGAACCTGAGAAAGAAATTATTATTGTTGATTATATTTTAGAAAATTTACCTGATATTTTAGATATATTACAAAGTTTATTTAATAAAGAAAATTTAGATATTTCAAGTCTTACAATTATGTTTTCTTGTAATTTATTAAGAAAAATTAAATTTTCAAAATTTTATAATTTAGAAAAAGGAATTTCAAGTTCAGTTGAAAATTATGTTGAAAAAGAACCAAAATTAAATTCAAATGATAATGGAGAAAATCTTTTAAATTCTGATAGTGGAAAATTTTTATTAATTTCTATTATTAAATATTGTATTTGTTTAAGTATTGAAAATAATAATAAAGGCGATGCTGCAAAATATAGAAGTTTAACTAATATTATTATGAAAATATTAAAAGATAATACTGGAATTTTAAGACAATTTACTTTAAATTTAACTGATATTAAAGAAAATACTATTAATTTTGCTTGTGTTGAAAATCAATTAAATTTCTTTAATATGATTATTTCTTTAGCTAAACAAAAAGATAATAAATATTTCTTTACTTATAATTCTTATAATGAATTAAGAAATTTTATTGGATCTTTTTTTGTTATTTTTATTAAAGATTTTTCTGATTTAATGGTTGAATTATCTGAAAGTGAAAATAAAGCAAAACTTGTTATTGTAAATGATGATAAAGAAAAAGATGATATTGATAAAAAAGAAAATAATTCAATTAAAAATACAGATAGTAATAATAATAGTCAGAAAAAAAATACAGAAAATAATAATATGAATATAAATACAAAAGTATATTTAGAATTAAATCAATCATTTCAAAATGTTTTAATTAATACTTTAAAATTATTAATTGAATATTTTGCTGAAATACAAATTATAAGTAATAATCCAAATGATAATAAAATAAAAGCAATTAGGAAAAAAATTCATGCTGATTTTTATAATAATATAAGTGAATCATTTGAAAAAATGGTAAAAGTTCTTCTTCAATGTAAACCAAAAGGAATAAATGATGAATTAAAAAGTTTATTAATATATGTTTTATTTTTAGTTTTTTCAAATAATATAGAAGATAATTCAGATGATAAAGATAAAGAGAAAAAAAAAGAAGAAAAAATTCAAATTCAAACTTCATTAACAGATAATATTGATTTAGAAAAATGGTTAATGAAAATATTTGTAATAAATAATAATAGTATACAAAATGATTTTTTCTGTTTAAAAATATTTACAATATCAATTCATGGTGATAAATTTCCAGATATATTTTATCAAAGTTCAAAATTTATAAAAAAACTAATTAATTATTTAAAATATTCTGGTACAGATAAAAAAAAAATAATATTACAAAAAGAAAGTGAAAGAGTATTAAATATAATATCATTTAATCCAAGTTCACATCCAATTTTATATTCAATGGGAATTTATAATATTTTTAAAACAAATCTTTTTGTAAAAGCTGCAACTTCAAAAAATAAAAATACATCTTGTCAAAAAGAAGATTTTATTCTTTTAGTAAATATGATATTAAATAAAAATAATAAAGATTTTATTCAAGATGATATTAAATCTTTATTACAATGTATTTTCCCTTGTAAAGATCTTGCTAATAATTTAAGAGTTGAATTATTTGATGTTTTTATGTCAACTACTGTAGAAGTTCCAAATGAAAAAAAATTCCATGAAGATTATTTAATTATATTTAATTTACTTTATGATAATTTAAAAGAAAGTTTTAGTGAAATGATATTTTTATTTGATAAATTTACTAAAACTTATCAAAATTTTGCTAAAAAATTCTTATCTGAAGATTCAATTGTAATAAAAATTTTTTATGATTTTTTAAAATATGATACAAATTTTCCATCAAAACCAGAAGAATTAAATTGTTATTTAAAAATATTAGAATTATTTTGTGAAGTAGGTGAAATTACAGATAATATAGAAAAAATGGTAAATGAAATGATGTATTATTTTACAAGAGATGAAGTAAAAGGAAATTTAAGAGATATAAATATATTAAATGCAATATTAAATTTTTCATTTTTATTCTTTGTTAAATATTGTGAAAAGAGAAGTTTAGATGATATTAATTTAGATAATTCAATGGCAACTTCTAATAATACAAATACAAATGGAGAAGGAGGTTCAATTAAAGCAAAAAATCAAAATACAAAAGATACAAAAACTGAAGAAAAATTAGTTGAATTTATTCAAAAATTTCATTATAATAAATTAGTAGATATTATTATTACTAATTCTATTAAATATAAAGAAATTAATCCCATTTATGTTTTAACTATGTTGATTATACAAGATGATTATAAAGGAATGTTACTTCCTTTAAAAACTTTAAATAGTTATTTGTTTAAAAGAGATTTTTTAATGAGTTTTTTAAAAACTTTTTTTAATTTTGATAATTTAGAAATTAAAGAATTTGTTTTTGTTATTCATATTGCAATTATATTATCAAATGTAGGAAATACTAAATTAGAATATGCAGAAGAATTTGTTGTTAATTTAATTGAAATTTATGATAAATATATTGTACCAAAATTAAGTAAATCAAAAAAAAAATTAGATGAAGAAAATAGTGACAATGATCCATTTAATGATACTGTAACTTCAATTTATTTCTTTTGTGATTTAGTAAAAACAAATGAAATTAGTTCTCAAACTTTAGGAAAAGTACTTAAATTTATTATGAAAATAATAACTTCTATTGAAGCACTTCAAACTGAACAAAAAGAAATTTTAATAAGATATTATCAAGAAATTTTATTACATTATAGAATTAATTCAAATGAAGAATTAATTTCTCATTTAACATTTATGAATAAAATTCATAGTGATAAAGATTTAAATTTTATAGAATTTTTAGCTTATGGTACAATATTAATTAATACTAGAAGAGATATTTTATTAGGAAATTTAGGTGAATTTTTAAATATGATTAGTGTTATTTGTTTAAGTGTTATGATTTCAACAAATGAATTTAATAAAAGATTTTTAATTAATTATTTTAAATTTTGTAAACAAATTTGTTTAATTATTACTAATAATAATAATAATAATTCTAAAAATGGTTTTGTTAATGTTAATTCTAATTTAAATGAACAGTCAAAAAAAGCTTTGTCTACTTTAGAAACTTATATTAATAATTCTATGGGAAAATATATGGAACAAATTAGAGAAGATCAAGAATTAAATAAAAAATATGATAAAATTAAAGGTTTATTGTCAAGTTCTTCTAATTAATATTTTTTAATTTTATTCAATTTAAAATTTTTATTTTTTTTTTTATTATTTTTTTTATTTTAAATTAAACATTTGTGATTAAAGTAAAAATAAATTATTTATGAAAAAGAAATCTTTACCAAATCAGAATTTAAATAATTCATGTAGGAAAAAAAATATTAATCAAATAAAAGGAAATTCTGATATTATTAATAATATTTTGAATAATAATAAAGAAAATTCAAATAATAAAATTGAAAATAAATCAATAAAAAAATCAGCCTTTGATCAAGATTTATATTCTGATTATTCTAATAATCAAAATTCCAATTCTTCAAATGAAAAAAAAAATGATGAAAATATACCAAATTATATAATGAATGTTATAAAAAAAATACATCAAGATTTAAATTTTGATAATCAAGAAAAAATTTTAACTAATAATAATCTTCAAAATGAAAAAAAAAAATATGAAAAAAAAAGTGAATTTGATAGTGATAAATCATTAATTAAACATTTAGAAATTGAAATTATATTTAATATAAAAAATAATTCATCAAACTCAAATAAAAAATCAAATTTAACTAAAATAAATAATAAGATAAAAAGTATAAATGAATATTTTTCAAATAAAAATATTTTTTATTATGAATATTCAAATACTAGAAATATATCAACAATAACAATAGGTAAAATTGATAATAATTTATATGAAAGTTATTATAAAAATGAATTAATAAATCAAATTCAACTTTCTTCTATTAAAAATAATGAACATTTACAAAAAATAAAAATTATAGATTACATTTCTTCATTAAATAGTGTTTATAATAATGCATTATTAAATAAAGAATTTTTTTATATTGTTAATCCAATGCATACTTATTATTTTGATATGAAAATAGAAAAATTATATTTATCAAATATAATAAGAATAGAAAATATTTTAGAAGAAAATGAAATTTTATATAATAAAATACAACCTTTAAAAGAAGAATTAGAAAATAATAAAAAGAAAAATGAATATAATATATTAAAATTTAATGATTTTCCTGTTATTATTGATAAATTTTATATGATGAATTTCTTTAATGTTTTTATTAATAATGGAAGTGAAGTTAAAAGTTTTAATATTTATTCACCTTTCAATTTTGAAGGGGCTACTTGTAGAAAATGTAAAATTTATCAAGAAACTTTTGAAAAAGAAGATATGAATATTATATCAATTCATATTTATGGTATTTTATTCGAGAATAATTTAAAAGAAATAATTGATTATTTAAAAAATACAATTAAATGTAAAAAATTTTCAATTAAACTTAATAAAATAAAAAGTACAGAAAGTTTTTTTAGAATAAATAAAAATTTAAAAAGACCAATTGACTGGTTTGAATATAAAGATTCATTCTTTTTTACAATAATATAATAAATAATTTTAACTAATTGAAAAATATATAAATTATAACTTATAATAATACATTTTTAATGATCTGAAATATAATCAATATTAATTTTTTCTAAATTTTTTATATTTTTTTTCCTATCAAAAAATGGAGGATCTGTATCATAAAATTCATCTTCATTACTTGATTTTTGATTATTATAAATTGAAATTTGTTTGTTTATATAATTTTCTAAATTAGTTAATTCTGATAAATAATTTTCATTTATTTCTTCATTATCTATTCTTAAAGTACTTTTTCCTAATATATTTGCATCAATTTCTTCTTGTTCTTCTTTTAATGCATTTCTAAATATTTTTTGAGCCTCTAAATCTATATTATTATTTTTATTTATTTCTTTTTTTAAATCTAAGGAATTTTCACTTTTTGTTTTTTCATTTGAAATATTTATTGAATTTGAATTATTTATATTATTATTTATACTATTTTCTTCATTTATATTGTTATCATTTTCATTATCTGAATTTTTATCCTCATTTTTATTATTTTCATTATTATTATTCTCATTATTTTCATTTTCATTATTATTATTATTTATAATAGATGTAAAGTCTTTTGAAAATAAATTTGTTAAAACTATTTCATCTTCTTCTTGACTTATAACAGGTTCAGATAATTTAATTGTATTATTTTTTATTGATTGATTATCATTATTTTCAATATTAAAATCATTAATTTGTTTAGAACGAAATTGTTTAATTTTATCAAAGTTTTTTACAATAAATTCATTAATTAAATTAAATGATTTAATATTAATATTCCCAATCATTAATATTTTAATTAATCTAGGATAAATATCATTTCCTATTACTTCAATTGATATTTTTTCTGAAAGTTTAATATATAAATCAATTAAAATATCACAAATCTCTCTTTTAGTTTGTGAATTTATTTTTACATTAGATAAATATTTTATTAAAGATTCTTCTATTAAATTTTTAGATAATTTTTTATATACAATAGAAAAACAATTTAATAATTCAAATATTAAATTAGTATCTTCAGAATTAATTAATATTTTAATTAACCTTACATAAATTTCAGACTGAAAATTATTTTGTTGAAATGAAGTATAAATATTTTTTAAATTATTAATAATAAAAAATTTCAAATTCATATCATCACTATCTAAAATCTTACTTATTATAGGAATAAAAATATTATCAAATTCTACAGGAGAAAGTTTTTTAAATAAATAATCAATTCTTGTACATAATAAATGAATTCTAAAATCACTTAAATTTTGCTTAGTAAAACAATATTTAATATATATCCATATTGTACTTTCAAATTGAATTTGAATCATTGATTTATTACAAATATTTAAAATATTTTTTAAAACTAAATCTGAAATTTCTATATTATTATTAAATGATTTTAAAACATCTAATAAATAAGGTAAAATTTTACTTTCTAAAACTTTATTTTCAAAAAATGAAATACATTTTAAAAAATTATTCAAAAATATTTTAACATTTTCAATATTTTGATTATCTTTTAATTTTTTTAATTGAATTAAAGCAGATAATTTAGGATCATTAAACCATTTATTTTTTAATAATTTATTTAAATCACATCTTTTATTATAATCTTGATCAAGAATTAATTTTAAAAATTCAGTATCCTCATTTAAAAAATTTATATTATCTAAATAATTTTTTATAATATTATCATTAACTAATTTAACATAATCTTCAATTTTATTTATTCCTCCTAAAAAAAATTTATTTTTTTCATTCATATATCTTTTTAATAACATAAATAAAATACATCCAATAGAAAAAACATCAGATTTAAAATTACAATTATTTTGCAAAGCAACTTCAGGAGAAATAAAATTTAACATATTAACAAAAGAATAAATATTATTTTTAAAATAATCTTTTTTTTCAATATAACCTTCACATTGAACAAAAGTTAAATTAGTAATTTTAACAATACCATCTTTATTTAAAAAAATAAAATGTGGGTTTAAACAAGAATGAATAAAGGAAAATTCATTATTTAAATATAAAATTCCTTCTACAATTTGAGAAATTATTTGTTTAATTTCTAATTTTGAAGGAGAACTTTGAATACACCAAGAATATAAAGTTTTAACAAAAGGTTCAGTTATAAAAAATAAAATTTTTTTATCTTCTGTTATTGGTTCTATTATTTTTAAATAATGGAAATTATGTAATTTTGATAATAATAAAGGAGATTTTTTTAATAAAGAAATTATTTCTTTTCTTTTTTGTGAATCTGAAAATTTTTTTTTTAATATTTTTTTATCAAGAAAAAATATACATACTTCTTCATTTGTTGATTTTTTTTTTCCTTGATATACATTCCATAAAGATAAAAAACCTGTTTGGAATAATGGAATTTTATTAATTGAATATTTTTTTAATATTTCATTTCCCATTTTAAATTTAATTTAATAACAATTACTAATTGAATGTGTTTAATTTTAATATTATTATTTTATATAAAATCATTTAAATATAAATTATCATTTTTTATGTTCTAATTGAATATCATAAAAATCAAATAATTAATTATATTTTATTTTAATGGATCAAATAAAAAACAGATTTGATAATATATTTTATAAAGATGAAAATAATAATTTTATTCCTTTATTTAAAGAAAATTGTAAAGATGAAATAATAAATTTATTCAAAGAAATATTAGAATCACAAGATGCAAACTCAATATTAGAAAAAATTAATTTTATTTTTGATATGATAAATAAATGTATTGATATTGCTATAATTTTAGTATCATCACCTTCACTTAAAATAAAACATGAAATTGGATTCATTGAACTTTTATGTGATATATATATTAAATTTCCTTCTGAAAATGAATTAAAAAATAAAATAATTGAAATTTTAATATTTTTAATAAATAATATAACAATTAATTCAAATCTTTATTATTATGTATTAAGAAGTATTGTAAATAAAAATAAAAATCCTTCAATTGATACATTTAATCATTATATTGATATATTAGAAATATTATATCCTAAAATAGATAGAAAAGCAGAGAAAAAAAAAGAAAAATATTTTTTCTTTTATAATAAATCAGAAAGTGGTATTCAAATAATTTCAAAAATTTTAATTAAAAATGGATTTGCTTTTAAATTTTGGTTTTATTTAGAAAAATATCATAAAAATGAAAAATCAAATTTAATAAATATAAATATAGGAGAAGACACATATAAATTAAATTTAAATGGAAATAATGTTGATATTTTAATAAATGATGAAATACAAGATGGTTTAAATTTTGCAATAAATTATGAAGAATGGAATAATATAGTTTTTGGAATTACTAAAACTCATTTTGGAAATAAAATATTATTTTCATATAAATTAGAAAAAGAAAAAAAAAAAACAAAAATAAAAGCAATTCCAGTTGAAATGGAATCACTATATTTAGATTCAATAATTTTTTTTCAAAATTTTATTGGAAGAATATCTTCAATTATTTTATATAATGATAATAAAAATAATGTAATTGATTATTTTGATGATATTAATTTTATTCAACCAAATAAAGATACATTTAATAAAGATTTTAATAAAATTATTTTTTCATGTTTTTCTCCTCAGACTTTAGATATTGAAAGAATGGAAATTGAAGATCCAATTAATCATCATCAAGCAATTTTTCTTTTATCAAATGATTTTCATTTAAATTATGTACATATTATTCAAAAGAAAATTAAAAATATTTATAATTATTCAGGTATTAATGTTTTTTTTCCTATTTTTGATTTTATTAATGAAAATTATAATAATAATGATGGAGTGAATTTATTTAATAGAATATTTAAAATTATTATTATAAAAATAAATGAAATAAATGAATATGAAAGAAATGAATTTTTTCAAATTTTTAGTTGTTTTCTTAAAAATTATAATAGATGCTTTTTAGAAAATAATGAAATATTAAATAATTTTTTATTTGATAATATAAATAAATTTTCAATTATGACAATTAAACCAAATAAAAAATCACCTTTTTTAAATGATTTATTTTTTAATTGGAAAATAATGATTAAATTTTCAGAAAAAGAACAAAGTAAATTTTGGGATTATATTTTAAATGTATTAAATGAATTTTATATGGTAGAACAAAATAAAAAAAAATTTGTTTATTTAGAAAAATTTTTAGATTTAAATTACTTACAACCTTTTTTTATCCATGAATTTAAAAAAAAATTTGAATTAACTAATGATATGAATTTTATTTTTGTTTTAAGATTAATTCTTGAAAATGATAAGCCACAAAAATTTGATAATAATAAAGACAAAATTTTTTTTTTTAGATTTTTATTAAATCCTGAAATTGAATTTCAAAAAGTTGAATTTACTTTAATATTATTTTATAAATATATAAATGAAGATGTAAAATTTCCATCTGGGCAACAAAAAAGTATAATTACTTATTTTATAAATCAAAATTTTATCACTGATTTACTTTTATTTTATGCAAGATATCCAATTAACATTAAAGAAATTATAATTAAAATATTTAGAATTTTATTAATAAATTATTATCAATTAATAAATCAAAATAATTCAAAAACAAAAGAAGATATTATAAAAATAATAGATCAATTATTTTTATATGAGTTTAATTTTTTTGAAGAAGTACAATTAAAAGAAGATGAAAATAAAAATAATAATAATAATTTAAATAATAATAAAAATGAAATAGTTGAAGAAGATGAAATAGATACAAATATAAATAATAATAATCAAAAGGAAGAAAATAATAAAGGAAAAGAAATAGTCAATAATATAATTCTTAAAATAAATTCAGAAGATAATACTTTATTTTTAATATTAGATATTTTTCATTTAATTTTCAGATGTATTTTCCATGAATGGACAAATGATAATCTTGTATTTGAATATCAAAAAAAAGATGAAATTGATTTAAATAAAGTTAATAGAATTATTAAAATTTCATTTGAACACCTTTTTTTATTGATTCAAAATAATAATGAAGTTTCTAATGATTTATTTTTACAAAATAATTTTTTAAAAATATTTGGAAAAATCTATTTTGATAATTTCTTATTAATGAATAAAAATAATGAAAATGAAAATGAAATAACAGATTTAATTGATAAAAATGGAAAAGTATTAATCAAAAAATTAAATAATGAAATCATAACAAATAAAAAAATAATACCATTTTATTATATATCATATTTAATCAATTTTAATTATAAATTATTTCAAGATAAAGAATTTGAAGAATCTTCTAAATTTTTCAAATACTTTTATGAAAATATAAAAATAGATGAAAAAATTAATAATTATGAAAATGAAACAAATAATAATTTTAAAAGTTTATTAAATTATGCAGAAATTTTAAATTATAATTATTTAGTTGATGATAGAATTTTTACTATGTCAATAAGTCAAATAACAAAATTTAATGATTATTTAAAAAAAAGAGATAATTATTTATATAGTCATCTATGTAATAATTTAAAAAAAAAAGAAGAAACATTTACATATATGTTTTATTATTCTATTCATTTAATTTATGAAGGATATATTTTAGGGAATTTTAAAAAGATAAATGAATACTTTGTTTTTATTTTAATTTTAATTATATGTGATTTACAAAATAAATTTGATGAAAAAGATTTTACTGAAAATATTGAAAGATGTTATGATTTCTTTTTCATAAACTTTTTTACATTTTATTATTTAAATACAAAAGTAAGAAATGATTATATTAAAATATTTGCAAATATATTAAGAATTGCAAAATTAATTCGTGAAATTATAAATTTAAATAGTATGTTTAAAACTTATGGACAAAAAGAAGCAAAAATTATAAAAATTTTTGAAAAATTTAAAATTTTAGAATTTAGTCAAGATAATACTAATAAAAATTATAATTTTAATTTAGCAGATTTAAATAGTATATTCACTCAAAGTGATGATGATTTAAATTCAATATTACAAAAAAAATTAGATGAACAAAAAAGTATTTATTTAAATATAATAAATGACTTATATGATAGAAATAAAAATATAAACTTGAATAGAAATTATTCTCAAAATATAAATGTTGAAGACATGATAAAAATTGATTATAAAATAAGGGAAAATAATTTTAAAGAAGAATACTTAAATGGAAAAAACAAAAAAGAATATATAGATTCATATAAAAATAAAAAAAAATATAAAAGACTTAAAAAACAACTTTATTCATATAATCAACCATATAGTAATTTTAATATTTTTTATACAAATGAAGGAAAAAAACAATTAAAATTCAAATTATCAAATCATTTAACAAATCATTTTACTCATCCTTTAATAGTCCCAATTTTAGATATTAATTATTATTTACCAAATGAATTTAAATTAAATTTATTTCTTGAAAATTTAGACAATCAATATCAAGTAAATCTTCATTCATTTGAAAATGAAGATCAATTAAATTTTATAAATAAGAAAATGTATATAAATTGTTGTTTAGTAAAAATAACAAATCATATAATTGGTTTTATGAATTATGAAAAAGATAAAATAGAATTTTTTGGTAAGAAATTAATACAAACAGAAAGAAAAAATGATCCACATTATAATTTAAATAAAAATAAATGTTTTGGAAATTTATTAGACTCATATCATGAAAATGAAGATTATTATTTAAAAATAAAAATAGATAATATAAAATATGCAATTAAAAGAACTTATTATTATACAAATACAGGTTTTGAAATATATACAAATGATAATAAAAATTATTTTTTTGTATTTCAAGATGAAATTAATTCAAATAATCTTTTTTTATCTATAAATAAACCAGGACTTCAATATGAACAAATTTATACAGAATGGAATACATTAAATAAAATATCAAATTTTGAATTTATAATGAATTTAAATATTTTTGGTAATAGATCATTTAGAGATATAACACAATATCCAATTTTTCCTTGGATAATGCCAGAAAAAACTTTAACTTTAAAATTAAAAAAAGAATCAAAAAATAGTTTAAAATTTTCTTTATCAGAAATAAAAAATATACGTTATTTAAATATTCCAATGGGATTAATAGAAGTAGATAATAAAAGTAAATTAAGAAAAGAATCTTATATTAGTAATTATCAATCAATGATTTTAGATATAAGTACAATTAAAACTTTTAATTATGAAGATGAATCTTTATATGAAACAAATAAATTTTTAGATTGGGAAAAAATTCCTTTTTGTTTTGGTAGTCATTATAGTAATCAAGTATATGTTTCTCATTATTTAACAAGAATTTTTCCTTTTACTTTAAGTGCTTTAGAAATTCAAAGATGGGATTTTGATTTACCAGAAAGATTATTTATTAATTTTGAAAATAGTTATTCTAATTCTATAAGAGAGAAAAGTGATGTTAGAGAATTAATACCAGAATTTTTTTATTTACCTGATTTATTTAATAATATTAATAATTTAAAATTAGGATTTTTAATTAATGAAATTGATAAGAGTAAAATTAATATTAATAATGTAATTTTACCAAATTGGACTAAAGGAAAAAATGATATTTTAATTTATGTATTAAAAGAATTGTTAGAAGAAATAAGTAAAGAAGAAATTTTAGATTGGGTAAATTTAATTTTTGGAGAATATCAATTTGGAAATATGGCATCAAGTAAATATAATGTTTTCTTACCTTATGCTTATAATTATTGGGGATTTAAAAAATTAAAAAAATTATCTCCAGATGAAACTACTTATGATATTAAAAATTATTTTGAATTAGGAATTTGCCCTAATCAATTATTTAAAAATATTCCTCAAAAAAAAGTTTCTAAAAAAAAAAGTAATGTTGTTGTTGTTGAAAAATTTAATATTTTAGATTTACAAACTTGTCAAATTGAATATAAAAATTTTAACTGTGCTGAAGATATAAAAAATGTTAATTGTATTATATTTAATAAATTTAATCAAAGTATTGATTTTATTAAATATAATCAAATTATTGAAAAAGATTTGAATAATAATTTTATTCATCAAATTAATTTTAAAACTTTTTTTTCTTATAAAAAATTATTATGTAATTCTGTACAAGATAAATATATTATTACTGGTTTTTATAATGGAATTGTTTTAATTTATGGAAAAAATAATTATTGTGATGAAATTAGAATGAAAAATCCAATTATTACTTCAAGAGATAAAAGTATGATTACTGCTTTAGAAATAAATAAAATACAAACTTTATTATTTTTAGGAACTAATAAAGGAAGTATTATTATTTATAAAATTACAAAATTATTAAATGATAAAGTAAAAGATATTTTTTCTTTTTCAAAAATGATACATAATAATTGTAAGAGAATTAATTATATTTGTTCAAATGATATTTTAAAAATGTTTATTAGTTGTTCTGAAGATGGATTTATTAATTTATATTTAATGGAAAATTGTAATTTAGTTGGTTCTGTTTATAATAAAATTAAATGTGATTATGTTTTCTTATTTAATTCTCCTATTCCTTCATTTTCAACTTTTTCAAATTCTAATTCTAAATTTAATTGTTATACTTTAAATGGTAATCCTATTGATTTAAAAGATTTTGATGATGAAAATTATATTATTAATTATCAAAATGAAAAAATTTATAATCCTTTAGTTGTAACTAATAAATTTAGAGATTATTTAATTTATCTTTCTGATAAGAGAGAAATTGTTATTAGAAGAGCACCTTATATGGAAAATATTAAAAATATACCAATTAAATATGAAAATGTTTTATTGACTTCAATTAAAGAAGGGAAAAATAATGTTTATATAATGATATTTACTAATGGTTCTATTCAAATGCATAAATTAATACCAAAAGTTATATAAAAGATTATAAATATAATAATAGTTTATTTAAATTAAATAAAAATAAAATATTACTAAAAAATATATTAAATAAATACATATAATTTTTAATATTTTCTTATTTAAAAATAGAAAAAAAAAGAACACAATAAATTATTTTAAACTTGGGGATTGGGGATTGGGGATTGGGGATTGGGGATTGGGGATTGGGGATTGGGGATTGGGGATTGGGGGCAATCGCCAATCCCCAATCCCCAAACG
>Ga0256407_10005398_pt1 | contig 20550 bp, 11 predicted proteins | sample RumenRJG_04DNA_FD_193489 | JGI IMG/M metagenome (GOLD analysis project Ga0256407, IMG submission 193489) | Bovine rumen microbial communities from Lethbridge, Alberta, Canada - RJG_04 | ecosystem: Host-associated > Mammals > Digestive system > Stomach > Rumen | place: Canada: Alberta... | reverse complement strand
ATTTTTATAATTTTTATATTTTTTTGTTATTTTTATTTTTTTATTTATAAATTTTGAGAATTTATTTTTATATTAATTATAAAAAAAAATATTAAAATATTTTTTATTTCATTAAATCAATTAATTATTATAAGAAAAGATTTTTTCATTAAAAAAAACATACAATTCAAAAAATAAAAAATAAAAATCTCAAATATAAATAGATTCAATAAATATATTTTAAATTAGAAAATAATAATGATTAATAATGCCCAAAAAGGGTTAATTGATTTTTATCAAAATTTACCAAAAGGATTTTATAAAGTTGAAGCAATAATAGGAAGAAGAATAAAATTTGGTAAAAAACAATATTTAATAAAATGGAAAGATTTTCCTGAGGAACAAGCAACATGGGAACCAATACAAAATTTGGAAAATATATTTTGGGAAGTTGAAAAATATGATAGAGATTATCCTGAAGAAAAAATAATTAATATTTCTGAAGATGATAATTCAATTATTAATAATTATAGTTCTGATTTAAATACAACTAATATTATTAATAGAAAATTAAAAAAGAAAAATTTAAATAATCATTATTTTTTAGGTAAAAAAGAAATGAGAAAATTTAATGTTTTAAGTAAAAATAATTTAAATAAAATTGAATTAAAAGAAATTAGAGGGATTAAAAAAAATAATAATAATTTGTTTTTAGTTAATGTTCTTTGTTTTGATAATGAAAAGAAAATTTTATTTGAAATTGAAGTTGAATTATCTATTATGAAGAAATTAAATCCAAAATTAATTAATGATTTTATAAATGAATTACAAGATAAAAATTTAATTATTGAATTAAATTGAAACAATAAATTTAATTTTTTTATTTTTTTATTAATTTTTTATTTATTATATAAAAAAATGCAAGAAAATAAAATTATTCTTAAAAAATTAAGATTTAAAAATGATAATAAAAATAAGAGTTTTACTAAAATTCAAAAGTATTTTAATAATGAAAGAAAATATTTTTTTAAAAAATCCGGAATAAATAAAATAAAAGAAGATAATAGTAATGAAATTAATTTAGAAAAAGATGAATATAATAATAATAAAAATAAGGAAAAATTATTACAAAAAAAAACAGAAAGAAAAAAAGAAGATGATAATGAATATTATACTCCAGCAGAAAAATTATTTTATGAAAAAAGAGATATAATACTTCAAAAAAAACTAGAAAAATTAGCCCAAACTAGTTATAAAGAAAAATATCAAAAATATAATAAATATTTGACACGACTTCCTCAACATAATGATATTCCTAAAATTGGACCTGGTTAATTTTTTTAAAATAAATTATATTATATAATATAAAATAATATATTAATTATAAAACCTTATTCATAAATAAAAAATTAAAATTATTTTTTTATAATTAATTAATTGTTTTTAAAGTTTAATAAATAAAAATTAAATTAATGTTAAAAATTTAAATTAGCTCATTTCACTTTCAAATACTTATATTAATTTAAAAAATTTGTTTCTTTGATAAAAAATATATATTTATCTTAATTCAAATTTTAGAATTTTTAATACATGTTTTATAATGAAATCTTATATCTTTATTCTTACAAATAATATTGCAATATTTCACCTTATTACATTTATTACAAACAATAAAATCATCATCTAAAAGTTTTTCACAATAATTACAATAAAACTTTTCTTTTTGAGCTTCATTAATATCAATAATTTTATTAATATCAATATCAAATTCATTATCTTTTGGAATATTATTATTTTTATTTTTATTTTCATTTTCACTTTCATTAGATTCAGAATCAGAAAGTTCAATAACATTATTATTATTATAATATTTAAATTTTTTATTTTCTTCTTCAAATTGTTTTCTTTTTCTTTTTTTCATAATCATATCCATATTTAAATTTAATTGTTGTTGATTTTTTTCTTTATTAATTAACATATTTGAATATATTCCACCAACTTTTGTAATTAATTCACTTTCATCAATTATTAAATCCATATTTTCTTTTAAATTATATACTTCTTGAATAAATAATTCTTTTAATTTGGAATTATTCTCATTTTTATAATCAGATATTCTTTTAATAAAATTTTCAATATCCTTTTCATTCATTTTATAAATTTTATCCAATTGATATTTTTGAGTAAAATATTCTTTAATAATAAAATTATTTTTAGAATATCCACTATTAATATTAGTATAAAAAATTTTTTGATAAAGAGATTCTTTATATTGAATAAAATTTTTATCATTTAAAATTTTTCCATCTCTAATTTTATAAACTAAATCTTTAATAGTATCATTTTTATCATCAAGTTTATCTTTTTTAAAAATATATCTTTCATTACCTCTTAAGCCCATATGAATTTTAGATTCAACAACAATAATTACATTTTTTAAAAATAAATTATCTAAATCTTCAATTTTTGTATTTTGACCAAAAATATCAAGTGAAATTCCAGGGAATTTTATTTCATAATTTGGATGAATTTTAAAAGTTTTTATTATTTCATCTTCAAAATTTTGATATGTTTTATCTTTTAAAATCCATAATCTTAATTCATCTGAATTTCTTCCTTTAAAATTTAAAACTGTTTCTTTTATTTTTTCTTTAACTTCTTTAATTGTAAATTTATGTGAGACATATAAATTTTTTGGAGAATCTATTTTAAATGGTATTACTTTTCTGTATTTTAAGTCTTGTTTATAATTACTTCTTATTATTATTATATTTAAAGTTTTTAATTTTGATTCTATTAAAATTGCATTTTTTTTATTATTTATATTTAATTCATTTAATGTATTTGGAGTAAGTAAATTTAATGTTTTTGATTTAATTAATTCTCTATTTAAATTATATCTTCTTATTTCTTTTCCACCATAAATATAATAAAAAAATTTCCATATATCTCTTGTTACTATTATATAATCTTTTCCATAAATAAATTTATCATCTATATTATAATTATAATTACTATCTTTATTATCATAATTATAAAAAGATAATTTTTTATCATATAATAATAATTCATTTGTTATTTTATATGGATATTTCTCACTATTATCAGTTAAAAAAAGGGAATTAAAATATTTTAATAAATTATCCTTAATTTTAGGATTTTTAAATAAATTTTCAAAAGTTTCTTTTAATGGAGCTTCTCTTGGTCTTATTGGTAATGAATTAATAGATAAATATTTTGAATGAAAATACATATATTTATCAAAATTAACATATTTTTTCCATTTTTCAAACCAAGAAGTACTTAAAATATAAAAACTTTTATCATTTTTATGTTTGGCAGTTTCATTTAAATCATAAAATAAATTTGCAATATAAAATGCTTCATACATTAATTCATAATTATATCTTGATTTTAATGAATTTATATTTTCTTTCCGTAAAAGTTTTATTGTATCTATTTTAATATTATTTTTTTGAGTGAAATGATTTTTTGAAAATGAGTGATGTAGATGCATATGTTAAATTTTAGTTAATAAAAAAATTAAATTTAAAAATATATAAATATTTATATTATTATTTTGAAAAAAATTGTCTGAATAATTAATTATTATTTATTATTTAATGTCTTAAAATCATTATTTAAATTTTTCATAATAATTTCATATTCATTTATTTTATATTGAATATTTTTAATTTTTTCTTTAACACTTTCCCCAATATGTTTAAGTTTTTTATTTTTAACTAATTCAGCAAAAAATTTTGAATTTTCACTTATTCCTTCTTTATATTTATTAATTCTAATAACATCAAAATTTCTTAAATAATTTAAATTATTATAATAATCATCAGAACGAAAAATATCTTTAGCAGATAAAAATTTTTCTTTTAATTTAGACTTTTGAATTTTTTTATCTTTTGATATATTTATAATTTGTATTTCTTCTAATTCTTGTCCAGTAACAGATAATCTAAATTTATCAAAAATTGAAGTTAAAAATTGTTCAAAAAATACTCTTTTAATATACATAATAAATAATTCAATATGAGAATATTTTTTATGTCTATGACGACGTTTATATCTTTTTTCTTTTACTTTTTCATGATTTAAATGAATTATACTATTATTTAAATCATCATCTTTTGATTCTGAAAAATCTTTATCATCATCATTATATTTTATTCTTAAAGGATGAAAATCAAAAACAATTGTACTATGAGAATTATTATTATCAGTTTCACTTTCTATTGTAATAATATTATCTTTATCATCTAAAATTTCTTTATATTTATATTTATTTAAGAAACTTTGAATATTTTTTTTTAAAAAATTATTTTTTGAATTATTATAATCAATTTTAATATAATTTAAAAGATCTTCTTTTTTTTGTCTTTCAGTCATCATCATTTCAAATTTTTCTTTATTAAAATAACCTCTTGCTCTAAATTTATCAGTAATAATCATATTATAAATAGGATGATTATGTATAAGTTCCCAATTATCTTTAAATTCAATAATACTATTATTATGAATATTTGTTAAATTACTAAATTTTTCTGCTAAAATAACATATTTTTCTCTAGTTAATTTAAAATAAAGTGTTTTATTTATACTATTAGCATATCCTGTCATTTGAGTATAAACAACTCCAGTTGTTTTCATATAAAATCTATTTGTTAAATATAGACATAAAAGTAAATCATCTTTTTTTTCTGAATTTATTATATGAAGTTTTTCATATAATGTTGATATTGTTTTTGTATAATTTGAATAATCTTCATATAAAAGTGAGTTTTTTTCTTTTACTAAATTTTCAAAATTTGTAAATTCATTAAGTTCTAAATTGTTTCTTGAAATTAATGATATATATAGGAATTTTAAAATATCTAAAATTGACTTTGAGTCAATTTTTTCATTTTTTTTATTAATATATAATTCTTTTAAACAATTTAATAATTGTTTTATATGTTCATTAAAGTTTTCTTCATTTTTTTCAAATATTAAAAGAAATGAAAATAATTTTAAATAACTTGATATATCTGTAAAAGGATTAATTGTCAAAATTTTATATTTAATATATAAAATATTCATTAAATGAATAAATCGAATAATAATAATTTTTATTTTTATAATTAATTTTGATGAATATTCTGAATCTTTATAATAATTTTTATATTTATCAATATTTCCTTGAATAATATTATCAAAAAGAAGATAAGGTTCAAAATTATTTTTTTTATTTTGAATAAAATTAATAATTAGATTATTATCATTGACAAAATTAAAAGAATATTCTTTATTAGTATTATAAATTAAAGAAATAATAACGGAAATATTTTGTTTAAAATTATCTTTTAAATCTTGAAATTGTTCTCCAAAAATAATTTCAAAAACTGTCATTGAAGAATTATTTGAACATAAACTTTCAAAAAAATTATTAACTTTCATATTTTTATTAAAATTTTCTTGATTTATAATATCTTTATCCAAAGAAAAAATTTGTTCAGAAAATTTACTATATAATTCAAAATATTCATTTCTTAAAGCATTTTCAAAAAATTGAAATTGTATTAAATCAGGAAGAATTGCAATTAATTCATGAATATTTTGTCTTACTTTATAACTTTCTTCAAATATAAATTTACAAAAAATACTTTTATAAAAACTCAAAATAATTTCAAAATTTTTTATTTCATCTGAATTTAAAGTTTCTTCAATATGAATTCTTTCAATTTGTTTATATATAAAATATCTAACATAACCATTTAAAATTAAAAGAATAATTTCATATAATTCTCTTTTTAATCTAATATCAAGAATTTGAATAGAATTAAAAATTAAATCTTTATGTTCTTCAGAAAGAAAATATAAAGCAGAAAATTTATGAATTAAAAAAATAAAAAATAAAAGAATAGAATAAACATATAATCTATTTGAACTATCCTTTGCATTTAAATTTCCTTCTAAATTATTTTTTGTAGTATAAATTTTAAATCCATTTCCTAATAAAAAATCTCCAAAATCAAAAACATCATTTAAAGAAATATTAAATTTCATTTTATTCTTTTTAATTAAACCAATTAAACTACAATATAAAGAATAAGAAGATGATGGAATTTCATCTTCTTGAATATCATCATTTTCTTCTTTTTTATTATTAGGCATTTCAATATTATAAGCATAAAATTCATATATTATAAAAGGAATATTTGAAGGAGAAACAAAAGAGAAAAATTTTTCATTTTTATTATAAATTATTTTTTTATTATTAATATAAAATTTTAAGAAACTTTCAATAAAATCAATAACAGAAACAGCAAAAAAAAACAAATTAAAATATATAATTTTTGATAAATTAATTCCATCATTAGAAATATTTTCAGGTTTTTTATTAATAATATTAACAACAGTTTGTTTTAAATGATTATTTAAATATTCTTTATAATCTTCAAATAAATCATAATATAATCCATTTGTAAAAAGTAAAATCCATTTTTGAATCATTCCTATATTATTCATATAATTATATTCACTTATTAAAGTATCTTCATCTCCATTACAATAAGTTTCATTTTTAGGATTAAAATTTTGTAATTCATCAAGTGAATAAAAATCAGTAAAAAATTCTATTCTTGGTTTAAATTCACTTGGTTTATGAATTGGATAAGGATTTTTTCTTGATATTGTTAAACAATTTGTATTATTTTTTAATAAAAAAGATAATAATTCTGCTCTTTGATTCATTGTTAATCCATTTAAAACATATTCTTCTCCTCCTGCTTTTATATTTTCACTTTTTAAATATTTCCAATTTCTAATTATTACTTTTAATATTAAATTTATATCATCTAATAAATTGTGTTTTTTTAATTTATTTATTGTTACTTTTGCTAAAATAAAATATAAGACATTTATATTTAAAGCTTGATTATTTCGAAATTCAATTAATGCATTGAAAATTAATATTAATCTTAATTTTGAAAATAAACTGTAATTTGTTATTTTATTATAACATTTTAATGAAATGTTTGGAATGTAATATGGATGAAATATTAAGAAACTTAATTGATTTTTTAACATTTGTTCTTCGTTATTTTTATTTTTTAATGTTTTAAATCTAAATTGTTTTAATATGTATTTTTCACTTAATTCAATAAATAAAAAAGCTAACCAAATTTCTTTTAATTTAAGTAAATAAAAAAAGAAATCATTACATATTATTATTAAATAAGATAAAAGAGATAAATTTGTTTCATGAATTAAATTTAAATTCCTATAAATAATAATAAATTTAACAAAAGATTTAATAAGTGAAGAAACATTTTCATTTTGAAATAAATTTTCATTTGTAGTATCTCTAGTAAACATTTCACCAAAATTCATAAGAATAAAATTATGTAATTTATCAAAAAGAGAAATATTTTTCATACTATCCAAACTATAATTATGTAATTGTAAATATTGTAAATTATAAATAAAATCATCAAAAGCAGAAGGATTAATATTAGTATTTAATAAATTATCTTCATATGAAATAAAAGTATTTAATATTTGAAAACCAATAATATTATTATTAGTAAATAAAGCAAAATATTGTGAATTTCCTCTTAAACAATTTTTAGAAGATAATAATCTAATATTTCCAATAAAATCTTCTATTTTACCATATAAATTTAAAAAAGTAGTTGGAATAGAAATAATATCAGTATTTGAAAGATTAGAAAAAGAATTTGAAGAATCAATAAAAGAAATAACTTGAAAATTAGTATTTAAAATTGTTAAATAACCATGAGAAAATTGAACAATTAAAAATAAATCATCATATATCCATTCAATATCTTCAATCCAGACTTTAAATTTTTTATTTGGAAATAAAGAAACTATTTTATAAGAAGTAAAATGATAAGTATCAGTAAAATAATATGCTAAAGTAACATTTGCTTCATTAGTATAATTAATTCCAATTGCAATTATTGTTCCTCTTATATTTGATTTAGAACATATTTTTTTTTTAGCATTTATTTTTTCATTATTTAAATTTAAACTCAAATCACTATCATCATCTTTTTCTATTTGATTAATTAAAAAAGTATAAATGTATTTAGAAGAAAATTTAGTTTTATATTCTTTATTTATATTAGGTTCTTTATTTGTATCATTTGATTTAAAATGATTATCTTTATCAAAAAAGAAAAGATAATTAACAATAATTATTTTAGAATATATTTTTCCTTTTTCTTCAATTTGAATTAATAAAATATAAAAAATATGAATATATGAACCTAAATAATATGAATTTCTAAATATACAACAAACATTTTCATCAAAATTTTCATATTTTTTTTTTGTTTTTTCTAATAAAGTTTGTCTTTCTTCTTGTAATTGAATATAAATATGATATCCAATTGCTTCATTAATTAATTTTTTACCAGAACTTACTTTTTCTTTTATTATTGATTGATACCAAATTATTATTTGTGTTCCTGTAAAAATAACTATTTTATTTAAAGTTTCATTTCCCCAAAGTTCTAAATTTGGAGAAAATATTTTTTCTTCATAATCATTTTCTTTTTTATCTGATTTTAATATATTTCCTTTTAAATCTGAATTTAATGGAACATTTTGTAAGTTTTTGAAATAAATTATATTTTTTAAACAATCAATAGCAAAAATTTTACAATTTTTAAATATACAAATTAAATATGTATGATTATTATTTCCAGTTATATATATGACTTCATGACTTTTTGTAAAATTTAATTCTTCTATTTTTTTATTTGAGATATTCAATATATATACTTTCTTATCTTTTAAAAAATATAATGTTTTTAAATATTTTTTTTCATCAATATATGCAATTTTAAGTTCGAATCCTTGTTTTATTTTAATATCAAATATTTTTCCTAATATTAAATCATATTTGGAATTCCCTTTGTTTTTATTTTCCATTATTTTTAGTATTTAAAATTAAATAAATTATAAATAAATATTTTTATGGAATATTTATATCATAATTGTAATTTAGGTTTTTTTTATAGAATAAAAAAAATTCAATTTTTATTTGAAAATATTCTTTTAATAAAAAAGAATTCAATATATCATCATTGTAAATTATTTTTTATAAAAAATTTTATTCATATCTATAAAATTAATTTAAAATTTGAAATAAAAAATAAATTAAATTTTTAAAAAAATGACAACTACTCCAAATAAAATGAATAAAAAACTAAAAAAATATGATAACATCCTTTCTTTAACATCATTATCAAAAGAACCAATAAGAAAATATATGCAATATGCATATCATAAACTTATCATAAAATATTATTCAATTCCCTTAATATATGAAATAAACATTATAAACAACATAATATATAATGAAAAATCTCATATAGTAGCGACATTTAAAGATTATTTAATATTAGATGATAATAGTGAATTTTTAAAAAGATATTATAAATTATATGAAAGTAATTCTAGATTACCAAGATTTTATGAATATTATAATACTTATTCAAAAATTTATCCAAATTATACTTCAATTTTAGAAGGTAAATATATTTATAGAAATATACAAAAGAAACAAAGAATGATTGATATTCAAGAACAAATTGAAATGGAAAATAAACATAGTGAATTATTAAGCCCTAGAGATACTAAAAAAGAAGATGATGTTTTTAATACTGAAGTTATTGATTCTATTTTAAATGCTACTAATAAAGAAGATATTGAAATTTTATTTAATGTTAATAGAGATAATTATAAAGTTGAAGAACAAAAATTTTCAGAAAAAATTTTAGATTTAGTTGATACTATTGATAAATTTGAAAATATAAATAATAATCATAATAATCATAATAATATTAATAATAATAATAATAATAATAATAATAATAATAATGATAATATTTTTGATTATAATTCTAAAACAATTACAAAAAATATTAGTAATGTTAATTTAAACATAATGAAAAAATATTTAAAAAATGGAAAGAATAAATTTACAAATTTATCAAAAATTTTTAATAAAGATAATAAAGTAAATTTAAATTATAAATATAATATATTAAATATGTACTCAAAGAAAAAAACTGATAAAAATTATCATAATGATAGTAATAATCCAAAATCAGAAAGAACACTTTTTGAAAAACTTGAACATAACTTATTAAATTTATCAAAAAAGAATAAAACATATATTAAAAAAACATCAAATTCAACAACAATGAAAGTAAAAAATAAAAGTAAAAGAGATGATTCAATATCATCAAAACATAATATAAGTTCATATTCAAGAAATACAAAAAATTCAACATCAATTAATTTTAATCCAAAATGTTCAAAGAGTAATAATAATATATTTAATAGTTTAAATCCACAAACATTTAGATTAGGTACAAATTCAATAATAACTTCAAATGAAAATAATATTAAATCTCCTGTCACAAGAAATATTGATAATAGAAGTAAATCTAATTATCGAAATAAAAATATAAATATAAATAATAATAATTATAATAATGGGTCAAGTAATAAAAAAGAAAATAGAACTTATCAAAAAGTAAATAATATGAATAATATAAGAGTAAAAACATCTAGAAATTATAATAAAAATAATAATTCTAATAAAAGTACAAATAATATTTTTATTATTAATCATAATCAAAAATATACTACTCATATTGTTGTTTATAATGGTGAAAATAATAAAAAGAATACATCTAAAAATCATATTTGTAATTATAGTAATAATATTAATATTAATAAACAAACTTTAAATAATCAAAAAAATGAAAAAATTAAAAAAAGAAATACTTCAAATGTAATTAATTCTATGACAGGTACTAATAATATGTTACAAACTACAAGAGAATTAAATATTAAAAATTATTCTTTAATTAGAAATTCAATTAGAAATAAAATAAAAAAAAATACAACTAGAAATAATAGTATTACTAAATGTAATATTTCAACAGGTAAAGTTAATAATAGAAATCAAAGTGTAGGAAGAAATAGAAAAAATGATATAAGTAAAATAAATGATAGTTCAAGTAATAAAATAAGTAAAAATGATTCATTATCTAAATTTAATGAAATAAATTATAGAAAGAAATTAATTCAAGGAATTCAAATCAAGAATTTTTCTAAAATATTTAATATAAGTAATCATTCAAAAATAGAAAATAAAAAAAAAAAATAATAATCAAAAACTTAGAATTAATATAATAATATATTACTAATTTGAAAAGTATCTTTATATTAATTTATCTCAATAATGTATAATAGAAAGAATACTGTTATATATATTAAATATATTTTTTTTTAATTTAATAGATTTAATTTAAAAATTAAATTAAATTAATGACTTCAAATTCAAATAATCTTCTTATTAAAAAAGGAAATAATAATAAAGAATTAACAATCCAAGAAATAACATCAAAAATTTTAGAATTAAATAATGTAACAATACAAATGATATTAGAAGAAAAAATAGAAAAATTAGATGAAGCATTAGAATTATTATCAGAAGCAAATGATATCTTAGAAAAATATTCATCTCAAATAAAAGAACCAAAATTAAAAGTAATAATAAATCACAATATAGGATGTTGTTATCAAAAATTAAAAAATGTTTCAAAATGTGTAATTTATCTTGAAAAAGTGAATGAAGAATTTAATAAATATTTAGAAAATAAACATAAAATAATAATAAATAATTCATATTTCTTAGATGAAATATTAAATAATCAAATTCAATCTGATATTCTTTTAGGAGATTTTATTTTAGAATTAAGATTTTGTGCCAAATTTCATTTACAAATGTGTGCAGCTTATTCTCAAAATAATAATCATAATGAAGCATTAAATCATGCTAAATTGGCTGCTTTAATATGTGAAGATAATATTGTTAAAACATATTTTTTATTTAAAAAAATTAAAAATGAAATTAATAAAGAAAATAATATTAAAAAAAATAAAAAATATTCAAAAATTTTCCATGAAAAAATATTAGAAAATGAACCAATAATAATCTCATTATATAAATATATAATTGAATATGCAAATAATTATAAAAATGGAAAAAATATAAATAATGAAATATATACAAAAGATAAAATATTATCATTTATACATAATAATAAAATGAAAATATCAACAAGAAATATTTTAGGAATAATAAAAAATGATGATTGGTTAAATTTATTTAATATAGGAAATATAATGTTTCTATATGCAATGTCATATGATGATTTAGATTTAGATTCAGATCCAAAATATGAATTATTAAGAGATGCAATTATAGAAAAAATTTTAATGTTTACTGTTGCTTATTTTTCAATTGCAAATGAATTAAGATTTATTAATAATAATAATGATAATGGGTCATATTATCATTCAAAAGCAGTTGAAATTTCTTGTCTTTTTTTACCTGTGAGTTGTCCTATTGTTAAACATTATGTTAATACTTATTTTGAATATTATGATAATAATAAAAATAGTATTGATTGGGAGAAAGATTGTAAAAAAATTGATAATTATGATATTACTAAAGATAAAATTTTATTTTGTGGTGATGATAATTGTATTAATATTACTGAAATTAAATATTTAAATAATTCACAAAATGAACAAATTATTCAATTAAATAATAATAAAAGTGAAAGTGATATTCAATTATATCAAGCTAAAACTGAAAGAAAAAGTGAAAATAGTTATAAACAAAGTTTAACTGGAAGGAGTTCTAAAATTAATTGGAAACCTAATAATGTTAATATTAAAATAGAGAAAAAAGCTATTAGAGATAAATCTGCTAATAAAAGAGCAAATAGTAATAAAAATAATAATAATCAGGAAAAATATAATTTTAATCCAAATTTGTTTATTTTTAATAATAATAAAAAGAAAAAATAACAGTTTATTTGGAATATTTTTGGTATTTTTTTTCAATAATTAATTCTATTTTTTCTAATATTATTTAATATATTATTTTAAATATAAATAAGTTTTTACATTTTATATTTAAAAAATATTTAAAAAGATTTTATTTTAAATAAGGAAAAATAATAATATAAAAAACAAAAAAAAATTCCATATATCATAATAAATAATATCAAAAATACCTAATACTATAATTTCTCCTTATTTAATGAGAAGTTAAAGGTCTAATAAAATTAAGAGTATTTATACTCAAATTTGCCTTTTTTTTTCTTTCTTTTATTAATTCCATATTATTATTTTCTAAAAAGAAATCGTCAATATTATTTGATTCTGTTTGAATTCGATAAGTAATAATTTCTTTAGGACCATTTAACATATTATCAATATCATTTAAATCAGTTCCTTTTCTAATTAAATTAAAACAATTTAAAATTTCATTTTTTTTCTTTTTATCATTAGTCCAATATTGAACTTGATATTTATTATTAAAATTACTTGTTGTTTGATTCATTAATGTATTAATTAAAGAAATATCATCAGAAACAATATTATCATTTACTTTTTTACTTCTTTTTTGAAATTTAATAGTATTATATTTAATTGAAGGTTTTCTATTAAATGAAACTTGTTCTTTTAAAATTTTATTTTTTAAAATATTACCTTTAGTACTTTTTATTCTTGGTATTTTATATTTTCCAATATATTTATAATTCTTTAATTGAGAAAAAGATATTATTTTAGGAGAATTTATTTCTAATTTTTTTTTTGGATTTTTTGTAGTATTACATCGAATTTTTGATTTATTATTTTCTTCTTTTTTCTTTTCTTTATGATTGAAACGATTTGATTTCATTGTTGAAAAGTAATTTGAAGTATTTAAAACGGTTATTAATGCACCTTTATTAATTATTGGTTTTTTTTCTTCATCATATGTCCCTATTCCTATACTTTTATTTATAATTGATTTAAATTTGTTATTTGATATTATTGTCACTGGGAAATTTTCATTATTTTCATCATTAAATGATACTGATACATTTGAAATTTTTGGTAAAGACATTATATTATTTTTATTATAAATTTTTTATTAATTATTATTTTTAAATTTTTAAACTTTTAAAAAAATAATTTATAAAATTAATTTTTTCTATATTGACTTCTTTTTCTTTAATTTAAAGTTTTTTAAATCTGATCAGAATTTAAATTAAAAATGTATTTATGAAGTGGAAAAATTTTCAAATATAAATTATAAATGTCCACTAATGTTGAGCAATTAATTAATAATAATAATATATTATCTCTAAGAAATCCTAAAAGAACTATTTCAACCAAATTTGTATATGTTAAAAAATCAAACTCAAAAGGTAAAAAGAAAGTACCAAATAATACAATGAAACTTGAAAAAAAAGCAGAATCAAAAATTCCATTTAATACAATAAATGAAAATGATAAAAATGAATGTAATAACTTAAAAAAAAAGTTATTTAATAAAGAAGATTCAATATCAAAAGATTCAAAATCCAAAAATTCAAATTCAAATTCATTTTCAATATCATCAAAAAAAGAAAAACAAAAGAAAAAAAATTCAAATAACTTAAATTCAAATTTAAACATGGAAAATTTATTAATAAATATATCATTAAAAGAAAAAAATAACTTTTCAAAAGAAGAATATATTCAAATGTTTTCAAAAAAAATAAGAGAAGAATATTCAATTTCAATAATAAATTCATTATTATTTGAAGAAGAAATAAATGAAAATTATTTAACAAATCATAAAATAACAGAAAGAATGAGAACAAGAATGATTGATTGGATGATTGAAGTATTATCAAATTATCGTTGTGATGAAAGTACTTATTTTGAAAGTGTTAATTTAATGGATCGTTATTTTAAAATTTGTAATTTAAAAAATATAATTTTAAAACCTGAAGAATTACATTTAATTGGAGTTTCTTGTATGTTTCTTGCTAGTAAATATCAAGATATTTATCCTTTGAGATTAAAAATTATTCATGAAAAAATTGCACATAAGAAATTAAGTATTGATGAAATTAAAAAAAAAGAAAATGAAATTTTAAAATTTTTAAATTATAATATTGGAAAACCAACAATGTGGGATTTTATTAATTTATTCATTGAAGAAATTTTCTTTGTTAATTGTAATAATTATCTTATTAAACATAATGTTCTTTTAAATAATTATGATATTATTGATAATAAAAAAGATAATATTGATAAAGAAAATTATGATATTATTAATAAAATTTATACTAAGAATATGATTAATTTATTATTTTATATTTCTATTTATTTAGCTAAAATGAACTGTCATGATTATAAATTAATGCAAAAAAAACCAAGTTTACTTGCAGCTAGTACTATTTTTGTTGCTATTAAAATTTGTGAACAAATTAATAATGAGGATTATATTAATAAATATTTTAATAATAAATTAAGTGAGATTAGTCAAAAAGATGAAAAAGATATTATTAAAGTTTCTCAAATGATTTTAAATAATGCACAAAATTTTGATACTTTGTTTAGTGGCTTAGAAAATTTGAAAAAAGTTCATTTTAATGCTATTATTGAATTGAAAAATACTAAATAAAAGGTTTTTTTAATTTAGTATTTATATTATTGTTTGGTATTTTTTTTATTGTATATATTATTTATATTTTATAAGATTATTATGTTTTTAGAACTTAAATTATTTACTTTTTTTAATTTTTTTAATTTCTTTTTATTATATAATATTGTTGATAAATTGTATACATTTTTAACTAAAATAACTATCATCTTCTTTGATAATTTTAATTTTTAATCAAGATAATATTTTATTCAAAATATAATTTTAATTTCTTTTCAAAAATTAGTTGATTTTTGTTCAGATTTTTCTTTATTTTATACATTGAAATTCAATTTATTTTTATTTTTCTATTAAAATGTTTCAACTAATTCCATATGATTTTAATAAATATTTTAAATAATTAATATAATATTTTTCTTTATCCATTTTTTTATTTCAGTATTACCATATTAATTAGTCTATTTGAAATTTGATTAGGATTAATATTTAAATTATTTAGTTGAATATAATTATATTTATAGAATAATTATAATTTATTTATTTCTTATATTATAAAATAATAATTTCTTCATTCAATTAAAATAAAATAAAATGCATTCAAAAGATTTAAATAATATACATCCTAATCTTGAAAATTTGAAATTAACACCTCACGAACAAAAATTATTTGATTTATTCTTTGAAGATTATGAATATCAATTTGAAAATATTTTAAAGACTCCTGAAAAAAAATTATTTAACATTTTATATAATCACATAACAAGTTTAATAGGAAAAATAAAATTAAGCACCTATTCAAAATTATCAATAACAAAAGTCCAAACATTACTTCAAACAAAATATTATTTAGAAGATTTAAAAACATCAAAAAACTTTATAAATTATTTAAATACTCAAGATGACAAAAAAAAAGTATTATCAGAATTAGAAATAAAAAATATAAAACCCCATTGTAAAAATTGTAAAAAAACTAATCATTCATGTGGAGAAAAAATTTATTATAATGAAGAATATGATTATGTAATTTGTATTAAATGTAATGAAATATATTATCCTTCATTAATTCATTTATATTGTGAAGAATGTGAAGAAGAATATTATTCAAATATTATAGAAAAAGAAAATAAAATAGGAGATTTTGAATTAGCAACTTGGGAAAAATATCATTGTAAACCTCAATTAGAAAATAATATGAAATGTCCAAGATGTAATGAAGATTTATATTTTAGTCAAAATAAAAAAATATTAAAATGTTTTAATTGTAATTGGAAAAATAGAATTAGTAATATGATTTGGATTTGTGATAATTGTAATGAAAAATTTTATTCTGAATGTAAAATTTATAATAAATTAGATAATATTACTCAAAAAATTTGTGTAAGAAATGCTTTAGTTAATAATTTTTATGCTAAACCTGAACAAATTTCTTGTTGTAAAATTGAGAATAATAAATTTTTATTTCAACATAATTTTAATTGTGATGGATATTTAATTTATGGAATTTTAAATAAGAAAAAAGTATTAGTTTGTAATAAATGTTATGATATTAATAAAATTGAAAATTTTAATTGGTTATGTCCAAAATGTAATAAGAGTTTTGTTTGTATTGTATCAAAGAAAATAAATCATATTAAAGGAAAAAGTGAAAATAATATAAATAAAAATTTTAATCAAATTAAACCAACTGTTCCTAATTTATTAAGAAAAATAAAAAATGATTTAAAAATTAATAATAATGATATTTTAATTGATTCAACTGATAGAATTTATAAAATTAATGTTAGTCCGAATCCTTATAATCAAAGAAATAAAATAAAACATATTTTTAGTGATCCAATTCAAAATTCTCCTTCTGCAAGAAATAGAAATGTTGGAGTAATTAATAAAAATTATGAAAATAATAATTTGATTTATAATTATAATTATAAATCAAGAAATAATGTTAATGAATTATATGATTTTTCAGGAAGTAATTATTTAAGTAATAGTAAAAGTAATAAAAATAATTTAATTAAAACTCAAGATTCTATTAAGTTTAATTCTAGTAATCCTAAGAATTTAAGAAAAGAAATTAAAATAAATTCAGTCGAAAAAAAAAAATTAAATCCAAATCAATCAACTGAAAAATTAAGAAAAACAAATAGTGGATTAATTAATATTAGTTCTTTAAATAAAATAGATAATTCAATACTTAAGAATATTAATTATCAAATTTTAAATAATAATAACAATAATAATAATGATAATAATATTATTAAAAATAATATATTAAATCAAATTCCAAGAAGACCAAAAACAAAAAGTATAAATGGAATAAGAGTAAATATGAATAATATCAATTTAAATATAAATGTCAATTTTAATATTAATAATTTATTAAATACAAAAATTCATTTAAATATAGAACCAAATGAAAATATTAAACCAGAAGAATATGAAATAGATAAATTAGTAGGAGAAGGCACTTATGGAAAAACATATTCAGTAATATGGATAAAAAATAATAAAAAATATGCATTAAAAAAAATAATATCATCAAAAAAAACAGAAATAGAACAAATAAAAGATCAATATAATTTAATATTTAGATTTATAAAAAAAACAAAATGTAATGGAGTAATAAAAATATATGGTGATAAAATAGAACAAAATGAAAATAATTTTACATATTATGTTTTAATGGAATTAGCATTAACAGATTGGGAAAAAGAAATAAATGAAAGAAATAATATAAAAAAATATTATACAGAATCAGAATTATTAGAAATAATAAAAATTTTAGTAAAAACATTTTCACAATTACAAAAAAATAATATTTGTCATAGAGATATTAAACCTCAAAATATATTAATTTTTAATAATAATAATTATAAAATTGCAGATTTTGGTGAAGCAAAAACAATAAGACAAGGAGGACAAATTCATACAATTAGAGGAACAGAATTATATATGAGTCCTATTTTATTTAGAGCTTTAAAAATGAAAAGAAATCAAGTTTTACATAATTCTTTTAAATCTGATGTTTTTTCTCTTGGAATGTGTATTTTTCAATCTTGTACTTTAAGTTATAAAAATTTATTTTATATTAGAGAATTAAAAGATATGGAAAGTATAAAAAGTATTTTGGTTAGGTATTTAATTTCAAGATATTCTAATGAATTTATTGATATTTTGTTAAAAATGATTGAAATTGATGAAAAGAAAAGATTTGATTTTATTGAATTAGAAAATTTTTTATTTCATGATAATTAATTTTTACAAATTTTTTATATTTTTCTTTGTTTTTGGTGTATATAATTTTTCATTTGATAATATTATTATTTTCCTTGTTAATATACAAACAGATCAATAATATATATATAATAAATTATTATATTTTTAAATATTTAAAATAGATTATTTTTTTTAAAAGAAAAAAATTGAATTTATATATTTTTTTCATTTTTTTCTTTTAAACAAAACTGAAACTCAAAGTTTATTTTTCTCCTTCAAATTTTATATTACATTACTCACTGTTTCTTTTTAATATTTAATTGAATTATTATGTAATAAATAAATCTTAATCTACTATTTTTAAAATATGAAAATTCTATATAATAATATTATTTTTTAAACTTTGTATTTTAAATTTTATTTATTTTGATATTTAAAAAAAAATTAAAAATCAATGATATTCAAAATAATTAAGTAAATAATTTAAATAAATATTAATTAAGATTATCATTATTTATTTTTACCTCAGATTCTCTTCTATATTCAAATTCATTATCTTCATTTATTTTCTCTCCATTTAATTCATAAAATAAATTAATATGATATTTTTGATACATAAAAGGTTTAAAAGTATGTTTTTTCTTTTTTAAATCAAAAAATTCAATATTGATTGGATTATTAATTTTTAAATTACTATTTATTGAATTCATTTCTTCTTCTATTTGATTAATATATGACTTTATTCTATTATTTTTAACAATAATTGGAATATATAATATCATAATTATAAGATTAAATGATGAATGAACAATTAATTTTATAAAATTAAAGTTTGATAGAACATAATAAAAAATACTTACAAATAAGGCAAATGAAAACAATACAAATGATAAAATGATAAAAATCCAATTGAAAATAATCAAAGTTTTAATAATTATTTTATATTTATTTATCTCTGATTTTGTTTTAATTCCTCCATTTAATAATCTATTGATAAAAATAAATAAATAAAAAAATAATATGATAAAATTAAATATTAATTCAATAATTTCAATATAATATTCAAATTCTATATAAACTTTAAAACAAGGTTTATGTAATATTGAATAAAGATATATAGGTTCAATTGAAATATAATAATATGAATTATCATAATAATTGTAGTTATTATAATTTTCAGTTTTTCTTTCTTTATCTTTATAATATTCAAAAAAATATTTGTCCTTTGTAAAAATATTACATAATCCAATTAAAAAAATAATAATAACAATATTTAAATTAATCAATTCATATAATCTTTTAATTTGAATATTCATTTTATAATAATATAAATCTGTAATACTTAATTGTTCTTTAATATAAAGATTATTCATTAAAATATAAATATTATCATTTTTTTTAATTTCTGGTATTCTTAATTCTTTAAATACATATATTTTATCATCATCATCTAATTTAAATATTAAATCATCATCAACTTTAATTTCAATATCTAATTTTTTTTCTTTAATATATAATGTTGTTTTTTTATATTTTTTATTCTTTTCGTTGCCTTCTAAATTAATATGGGATAAAATAAGTTTTTTAATTGGGATAAGAAAAAAAAGACTAAAAATACATATTGTAAACTTTAAACCTAATGAATGATAGAGTCTAATCCATTCATCAGGAAAAAGTTCTTCATCTTTGTAATTAATTGGATCATAATAAAAATTATAGCCACCGGAAGAATATTCATAAATATCAACATAATAATATACTGGCATACGATTATCTGTAAGAAAAGCTGAATAAGCTAAAAGATAACCAAATAAAATTGATATTAATGC
>Ga0256407_10005397_pt1 | contig 20552 bp, 22 predicted proteins | sample RumenRJG_04DNA_FD_193489 | JGI IMG/M metagenome (GOLD analysis project Ga0256407, IMG submission 193489) | Bovine rumen microbial communities from Lethbridge, Alberta, Canada - RJG_04 | ecosystem: Host-associated > Mammals > Digestive system > Stomach > Rumen | place: Canada: Alberta... | reverse complement strand
CGTACAGAAAAAAACAGTGACGGCAAAATACACTTCAAAAGACTGTTCGGTGCCGAAATCAGCAAGTATGAAATTGAAAAATACTTTGGCTATACCTCACCGGTCATTCTGACTAATGCGGAGGGCTTTACAGATAACAGTTCACACCGGTCCCGCCTTATTGAGCGATACAATAATGATTATCTGATCGTTATATCGGGTTCCTCGTATGAAGTTTTCCGTCCGGAATATGATTTAGCAAAAATCAGATATGATATAGCCCAAGCATTCAAGGAGGTGGAAAGATTTTGAACATTGTAATTGCTGCGGATAAAAAATATATGAAGATATTCAAAGACAGCCTGACAAGGCATAATATTCTCGGCTTTGAAAATGAACTTAAAAGCAACTTTATCAGCAGGATAGCCGACCATTACAATCCACATATACTGATAGTTGTCGGCGGTGTAAGATGCAGAAAAACAGACTTTTTTGACATTCTGCCGGAACTCCGGAACCGGTGTCCGACTATGAGAATTATTTATTTTTTCGGCAGACGGCTTACGGATGAAACTCAGCAAAACTACATAGAAGTCTGCGAAAAGATGTTCCGTTACGGTTATCATGAAGTTGTGCCATACGATATGTATGAGCGTGGCTTACAGACAAAGCTTGAAGAAATCATTGAAACTCCGCTTACACCGGAGGATATAAAGAAAATAATTGCCGACCGTCAGGAAGAAAAAATCCATACCGAAACACTGGTGCATAATATTGACCGAATTATTGATACAACACCGGTCAGCTTTGATAAAGCAGAAGTTGAAGCGGAATATGATGATACCAGAATCGTCCGGTACGATGAACCGCCGGAAAGATTAACGGAAAAGCAGAGCGAACACATTACTATTGCTGTCGGTACAATTTCCGAAAAACAGGCAGGATGTACCATGACTGCATTGGAGATCGCATTCCTTCTGTTAAAGCAAAAACAATCTGTCGCTGTTTTTTTAGAGGATGAAACCTATGAAAGATATATCGGGTATCACGGTATCAATTATGCACCGAACGGCTGTCAGGTCAATGATCTGACACTCTTTCCTTTATCTGTATATGCCGAAAAACGTGAGTTTATCAAGTTTTCTGTCTGCGATGTAGGCTTTGCCCCTATTGTGACGGAAGATGCAGCATATCCCATATTTGAAAATGCACCGATAAAAATATGTATTTGTTCTTTCAACGAGTGGGATGTTTCAATTCTTGCCGATTATCTGAACAGTCCCCTGCCATATATAAAAGACATAAACTACATCTTTTTTCCTGTCAGTCAGGAAACCTTTTCAAAATTCAATCAGCAAATGACAAAAGGACACTGCAAGGCTTTTCGTACACGGAACAGTCCCAGCTACACAAAACCGTGTGAACTCAATGTCGATACTTACAGCCGGATACTGAACAAGTATATTGACATTCAAATAAAGAAAAAGCACAAAAGAGTGCTTGGCTTGTTCTGACGGAGGAATAGCTATGATATACTTGTTTTTGATATGTCTGATAATCATTATCGTTCAGAATATTTATATCCGATACCTGAAAAAAGAGATCTGTCTGCGTGACGGTACTTACAAACCAAAGGAGAAAAAGGGATTATTTAAGAGGAACAACAGAACATGAACAGAGAGCAAATAAAGCTGATTGCCATAGGTACAATGACAGTAAATCACACAGCCCTTGCCATTTTACTGCGTGAGACAATACCATATATAATTATGACGGATATAGGTTATATTACGGCTGTAACCATGTGTTATTTCCTTGTTGAAGGTTATTTTTATACCCGTTCAAAAACAGCTTATATGCAGCGTTTAGGCATTTCTGCGTTATTATCTCAGGCTCCTTATATGCTTGCTTTCGGCTTTTGTCAGCTCAATATGCTGTTTACGCTTTTTATTTGCTTTGTTGTACTGTTGGTGATGGATAAGGTCAGATATAAGCTATTGAAAATTCCTCTTGTAGTCATGCTGTTTTGCTGTTCCGGCTTCTGCGATTGGGCTTTCAAGGCTGTGCTGTTTACGGTGTTTTTTGATATGACCTATTGTGCAAAGCAAAGTCTTGTCATACCGTTTTCGGCTGCCTTTATTGTTCAATTCTGCTTGTCGTTGTATGCCTATCAATCAACCTTTTCAGCAGGACAGGCACTTCTGCTGTCCTTTTTTTCTTCTGTTGGGATTATCGTTTCCGGTTATATGATTATCCGAAAATACAACGGCAAACGCTCCGAAAAACACAAGACCTTCCGGAAATGGTTTTTCTATCTGTATTATCCTTTGCATTTAATGTTGCTGTACCTGATAAAAACAATTATATTGAGGTGAATGCCTATGAAAACAACGAAAAAAACAACAAAGCCCAAAGAGATCATAATAGACCTTAATGAATTTACTCCTGCGGAAAGGAAAATGTATGATATTGGCGGTTATATTGCCGTTTACAAGTACGCACCGGAGCCGATCAGAAAAGCTGAAACTGCGGTGCATTATTACCAGTGTGCTTCAAAACTTATATCAGATCATCAAATATCCGTTCCTGCATCTTATTTCTCAGCCAATAGAAATATCGAGTTTGATTTGTTCAATAAGACTTTCTTGACAACTTTTGCTCGTCTTGATTATAATATGTTGTGTGCAGTAATGGAACGCTTCAAGGAACTTGGATGGGATATAGAATAGTTTTGGGGCTTGAAGCCCCATTTTTGATTGGAGTTGACTAATTAAATGGTCGTTATTTATGCAGAAAAGGCAAGTTTAGCAAAGGCGATTGCCGTTGCACTTCATGCCGGTAATCGTATCGCACACCCGAAGGAACTTACAATAGGTCACTATGAATTTACTTTTAACGGCGAAAAAGCTGTAATATGTCACGGTGTCGGTCATTTGTGCGGTCTTGCAAATGCCAAAGAATACGGTGAGCAGTTTATAAAATGGGACTTGAATGCTTATCCTTGTATTCCTGATGAATACAAAGTTATCGTCAAGGATGCGACAAAGATTTGCTTTGAATATGTAAAAGGCTTTTTTGAAAAGGCTGACCGGATAATCAATGCCACTGATCCCGACCGAGAGGGTGAGCTGATATTTGCATATATTTATCAGGCTATGAACTGTACAAAGAAATGGCAAAGAGTATGGATAGAGGATTTGACACCGCATAAAATACAGTATGCTTTCTCTCACCTGAAAGACAGCAGTGAGGTTATACGCATACAGCAGGCAGGACGTGCAAGAGGTATTGCCGATTGGATATGCGGAATTAACCTGACTATTGCGGCAACAGTTAAGATGTCCTCACAAGAAATGCTTTCGGTCGGCAGAGTACAGACACCTGTTTTGGCTATGGTGGTTGAGCGTGAGAAAAAAATTCAGGGACACGTCAAAACACCGTTCTGGAGACTGCTTGCTGAGTTTACAACACCGAACGGCAAGTTTATAGCAGAATACGAAAAGGGACAGTTTGACAATGAGCAAACAGCAAAAATCGTTTTAGCAAGCTGTACCGGCAATGGTACGGTGAAGTCAAAGACCGTCAAGAAGAAAACAATCGGACAGCCGTTATTATTCAATGCAACACAGCTTCAGGCGACTGCCGGTAAAAAATTCGGTTGGGACTTGCAAAAGACCGTAAAAGTAATGCAGGATTTGTATGAACATAAGTATATGACATATCCCCGTACATCATCAGAACATCTGACTGTTGCTATGCAGCCGGAAATAACAACTACACTTATAAGACTTTTTCAGATACCGGAGTACAGTCAATATGCTTTGCCTAAAGAACAATGGCAGGCATACAGCAAACGACATTTTGACGACAGCAAGGTTGACAGTCATCCGGCTATCGTTCCGACTATGAATGTTCCGAAAAGCCTTTCGGAGATACCGTCAGAAGATGAACGACAGCTCTATGATCTGCTTGTCAAGTCAATTATCCGTATAGTGTATCCCAAAGCAGAATTGGAGGACACAACAGTTTTGCTTGATGTAAATGGAAACAGCTTTAAGGCAACAGGAAGTATTATCACCGAAAACGGATGGTATGCGGTTGATGCTATGCCGGATAAAAAAGCCACTTTGCCGCCAATAAATGAGGGTGAAAGCTATCCGGGAGAATACTCACTCAAGCAAGGCTTTACCGAACCGCCGAAACACTATACCGAACCGGAGCTGATTACGGCAATGGAAACAGCCGGAAAACACCTTGAGGACGAAGAAGCAAGGGCATTGATGAAAGCCGAAAACAAAGGCTTGGGAACTGCGGCAACAAGGGCGGCAATTATCAATTCGCTTTTTTCAAAAGAAAGAGCTTATCTGACCAAAGACGGAAAATCGGTTCTGCCTACTGAAAAGGGATTTTTCCTGATAGAACATTTGCCGGTCGAGGAGTTGAAAAGTGCAGAAATGACAGGGCAATGGGAAAAACGCCTGCATGATGTAGCCGCAGGCAAAGAGGATTATAACGCTTTTATCTCCGATATGAATCAGACTATCCGTAATTGGTATTCTGTTATAGCAGGATATACAGGAGAAAAATTCATATCAAAGGAAAAGCAGGAACAGCTTTCCTGCCCATTCTGCGGTGCAAAGGTAATAAAAAAGAACGGTTACTTCTGTTCTGCAAAGAAAGTGACAGGCTGTACATTTTCTATAAATCAGGAAATATGCGGCAAGAAAATAACCGATGCACAGGCATTAAGGCTTATCGAAAAAGGCAAGACCACCTTGATAAAGGGCTTCAAAAGCAAAGCAGGTAAAGAATTTGATGCGTATCTTGTCGTTAACAAAACCGAAAAGAAAATTAAATTTGAATTTCCTCAAAAATAAAAAACATTCCGTAAGCAAGTAAAGCTATTATTCGCTTTGCTTGCTATTTTTTTACCCAAAAACAGAAAGGACTGATACTATGGAATATAAGAAATATACTTCGGAACAAAAAGAGAGAGCAAAAAATGCCGATCTGATAGATTTTTTAAGCTCATATAAGGGATGGGATTTCAAAAAAGCCGGACGATACTATCAATGTGTACAGCATAACAGCCTTGTTGTTTATCCGGACCGTAAAGGCTTCGTGTGGAACAGCCGTGAAATATCAGGCGGCGATACGATAGACTTTATCCGCAAAACAGAAGGCAGATCATATCCGGAAGCTATCGAAATGATAATTGGTGAAACTGCTCCCGTTGTTTATAAGTCTGCACCGACATATAAACCCGAAGCAGGAAAACTTGTACTCCCACCAAAAGCTGACGGAAAGTATGACAGGGTATTTGCCTATCTCGCCGAAACAAGAGGTATTGCACCCAATATTATTTCCGACTTTATGAAGTCTGAACAGATTTATCAGGATAACAAAGGAAACTGTGTTTTTGTCGGTTATGATGAAAAGGGCAAAGCAAAATTCGGCTCTGTCAGAACTACACTGACTGACAAAAAGTATCGTGGCGACTGCAAATATTCCGATAAACGATATTCGTTTTGTCAGCTCGGAACGGATACAACAAGAATATATGTGTTTGAAGCACCAATAGATTTGTTAAGCCACTGCACATTGGCAGATAAGACATATGGAACCGGAAAATACAAAGAGCAAACAAGATTAGCGTTATGCGGCAGTTCTGACGTGGCACTGAAAGCCTTTTTGGAACGTCATCCCGAAGTTACTACGATCAACTTACGCTTGGACAATGACGAAGCAGGACGTGCGGCAGTATCAAAGTACATTGCAAAATATGAAGCACTCGGCTATAAAGTCAATGCCGTGTTCTCAAAGAATAAGGATGTCAATGAGGATCTGTTACGAAAGGAACAAAATAAAACAAAAAAAAGGAGGTAAAGCTATGCAGGCATATTTCAAGCTGTCGAATGATATACTCAATATCGGTCTGACACCCAATGAACTGAAAGTAGCAGTTTATCTGTATAGCTGTCTCCGCAAGGGCAATCCATGTGTGTCAATAAAGCAACGTGTTATCGCTTCAAAATGCGGTATAAGAAAGGTCGAAACGGTCGGCAGTATCATTTGCCGTCTGCAAAGAAAAGGCATTATAGAGCGTATACGCCGTCCCCATAAAGCAAACGGACATCTTGGTACTTATATCTATAAACTCAAAGCAGTAGCCGCAAAAGGCTTCTTCAAAGTAAAAAGGTACATTCTCGGAAAACTGACGGGCGTACAGTTGAGAATGTACCTTTTTGTTTGTCGTGCCGTAACAAGCAAAAATGATATGTGGAACAGCTTTAACGATATTTCCAACGCATTGAACATAGCAAGAAACAAAGTCATAGCCGTAATAAATGAATTGGTTAGTCTGGGATTTATAAGAAAACTTCGTGTACTGAAAAAAGACGGAAGTTATTCGGATAATCATTATTCGATATCGGAACCGGAAGTACAGAAGAAAACAGAGGATAAAAAAGAAAGTCCCAAACAAGCCGGTAACTTGTTCGGAACTCAAAAAAGATATAAAACGTATTTTGATTATATACCGCTTATTGCTTGTTGTCAAGTAAAAAATCAGGTTTTGCCTGATTTTTATTCGGGGGTAGTCCCCTGAATCGTGTAGTCAGTATTAAGTACCCACTTATACCCAACAGAATAAAAAAATAGAAATAGTATTCTATACTGTTAGTATATAACTATGGAGTAATATAGGGCAGGAATTCAGATGCGGTTTTGGGTATGGATTGAAAGCTCTGTTGTTCTGCTTTTTATGCAAATATTTCAGCGTATGGAAACGGCATGAAAACAGTATCGGGCGGCGGCAGACTTTTTTCTTTTTCTGTTGGGAATGTGATTTTGGAATGGAGGATGAATGCGAAAATGAGTAAATATGCAGCATGGAACAAGGAAAAAATATGGCATAACTTTGGATGCGGTTTTTGATATGGGGTGAAAGGTCTGCTGTTCTGCTTTTTATGCAAATATTTCAGCGTATGGAAATGGCATGAAAGCAGTATCGGGCGGCGGCAGACTTTTTTCTTTTTCTGTTGGGAATGTGATTTTGGAATGGAGGATAAAAAACAGAAATGTGTAAAAACGCAAATACTTATTTTTATGCCTGTGCTAATAAAAAAGCTCCTGATTTAGACAGTCAGTTAGATAGTTTCAGGAAACTTGGTGCGAAAGAACGCAGTATTTTTGCAGATCATGAACGTGGAAAAAAGGAAATTTATAATTTTCTTATAAACAACCTTTTGAAATCCGGTGATAAACTTGTGATAGGTTCATTGTATTGTCTGGGAGAGAAAAGTGCGGAGATAATCGGGAATATTGAATACTTCATGTACAACGATATTCGGCTTGATATTCTTGATTTGCCTGTTACTTGTTCGGATACAGCCGATGGCAATATGTTTTTGATTGGGACAGTAATCATGCAAATGCTGTTGCTGTTTGAAAAAAAGAAAAAGCCAAAGCCGCATAAGAGACAGGCTTATCCTGATAATTGGGAAGAAGTCTATACCCGTTATTACATCAAGCATGAGATCACGGCAAAAGAAGCAAGAAAACTTACAGAATTATCACAGTATCTTTTTAACAAGTATATCAAGGAGTACGCCGACTATCAAACAAAGGCTATGGAATGGTCGGAAACAAAGTAATATTTTGGGGCTTGAAGCCCCATTTTTGAAAATTTAGTGAAAGGATGAATGAATATGGCAGAATCGACTCAGCCTGAAAATAAAACAAAAAAAGTGAATTTATCGGATATATTGGACAGTAAAAGAAATACGCAGATGTTGCCTGATGAGCTTAATGACATACAATTCAGACCATTGGCTATGAAAGCCGAAAAGCATCAGGCAAAGATAGATAAACTAAACATAAGAGCCGCAAAATTGACGGATAAGATAAATAAGAGCAAACAAAAAATTGCCAAATGGAATGCTAAAATTGCTGATGCACAAAACACAAAAGCTTACTGCAAGCAATTGTTGGAAACTCAGTCTTTGCCTAACCCTTTGCAAATCTTTTTTCAAAGTATGCTTGATAGACAAGATAAAAAAATAGAGAGTTGTAAGGAGAAGATCGGACAAAAGCAAGAAAAAATCAAAAAGTTTGAAAGTAAGCAGACACAATATCGGACAAAGATCACTAAACGACAGGCAAAGATTGATAAGATTGCCGTAATAGACAGGTTTATTACAAACATGGCTTCTGAACAAGGACGAAGGGAAAACTTTTTGCAAATGCTTACCGGACTGCGAAATTCATCTCTGGACAAAAAGAATAAGAAAGTGTTATCTCTTGAAAACAAAATTGCTCAAAAGGAACTTGCTCTTTCCAAAGCTTCAACGGAAATCGAAAAGGTCAGATTAAAACAGCAGATCGACAAGCTGAATGAACAAAAGGACAAATTGCAGAAAAAAATAACACAGCTTGAAACCATGGCTGAAAAATTGGAAGCTTTTACGGCTATGCCGGAATATGATGCCAATAAGGTAATTAATGCGACAACGGAAAGTGCTAAATCAACTTTTGAGCATAACAATTATGATAACATGGAAGATGTAATCATTGATGAAGCCGAAAAAGCTTTCAACAATCAGAATAAAACTCAAGTATCAAAATCGGAACCGGATGAACCGGACGAACCTGACGAAAACAAAAAATCCACACATGATACTCAGAAAACCGGTGCCAATAAGCAGTCTGAACTTGTAAAATACACTGGTTTGTCCGGTATGCACGTTCAAGCTTTGGAAGAATCAAAAATTCCGTTTTGGGTTAAGAAAGAAACCGAAGATACTTTTTCTGCATTTGTTCAACGTCCAAATGCGGAAAAAGCAAAAAGTATCTTGTCCTCATTATCACAGGCACAAAATAAAACTTTTTCGCAATTAAGACAGCCGCATAGAAAAATGTAAAATGGGGGGCTTGAAGTCCCGTTTTACATTTTTCATTTTTTGATAGGTGGTGGTCTGATTGAATAATTTGAGGGTAAATACTTGTTGTTTTACCGGTCATAGAATTATCCCTTCCGGAGAAAAGGAAACTATCCGAAATCTGCTTGAAACTGCCATTGAAAAGGCAATACAAGACGGGTACAGATTTTTCGGTGCTGGTGGTGCGTTGGGTTTTGATACATTGGCGGCACAGACGGTTCTGACATTGAAACAGCAATATCCGCACATTCGGCTGATACTTGTCCTGCCGTGTATCAATCAAGCAAACGGATGGAAACAGGCTGATATTGACGAATATGAGCGTATCAAGTCATTAGCCGATAAGGTGGTATATACCTCAACGGAGTACACTTACGGCTGTATGCACAAGCGGAACCGTCACCTTGTCGATAACAGCAGCTTGTGTATCTGTTATCTGACAAAGGTGTCCGGTGGCACAGCCTATACCGCCCGATATGCTGAAAGCAAAAAAATCAGTGTTTTCAATCTTGCGGACAAATAAAAAGAAGTATCAAAATAACCGTTTCAGAAAGTGTATCAAAAATCTTTGTCAAAACAGCCATTTCTGGCTAAAATTCGAGTAGCTATTTAGACGGTCGATTAAATGAATACAGAGGTGTAAAAAATGGTTTACGGCTATTGCAGAATATCAACCGACAGACAAAACATTGAACGGCAGATCAGGAATATACTCAAAGCATACCCTGATGCGGTTATCAAGCAAGAGGTTTATACCGGCACAAAAACTGACGGCAGGAAAGTATTTGAACAGCTTTTGAAAATCGTCAGGGCAGGTGATACGATTGTCTTTGACAGTGTATCGAGAATGAGCCGTAATGCCGAAGCCGGATTTGAAGTGTATCAGAAATTGTATGACAAGAGCGTGGAACTTGTTTTCTTGAAAGAGCCGCATATCAATACGGAAACTTACAAAAAGGCGTTGTCGAATAATATCGCTATGACCGGAACGAAAACAGATATTATTCTGAAAGCTATCAACGAGTATCTGATGGAGCTTGCCAAAGAGCAGATTATCATTGCCTTTGAACAATCAGAAAAGGAAGTATCTGACCTCCATCAAAGGACGGTAACTATCCCAAATGGATAAAAATGATTTTTGATGTATGCCCTGACATTACGTCAGGGCAAGTCTGTTTTTATTGGTAAGCGGCTTGTCTATCAGCTTGTAATAGACGTGTATCACACGAGGACTGTCTTTGTGACCTTTGTTGTTCTCATCGACTGTTGCATACTCGATCAGGTCAAGGCACATCTCACGGGTAAGCTCCGTCGCTCCTGCATAGCGTTTCAGACGGCTGATAAACTCTGCAACATCTTCCTCATCCTGCATTTCTGCTTCGGAACGGGCGTTCATTTCATCATACTCTTCTTTCAGAGCTTTCTTTTCAGCCTGATACTTGTCAAGCATATCAAACGCCATATCCGGCTCGATCCTGCCTGCGACCTTATCTTCATACACGCTCTGAATGAGCTTGTCAAGCTCTGCAAGGCGACTGCCGACTGTCTTCATCCGCTTGGTATCGGAAATGTTCTGAACGTCAATAAACGCTCTCTTGCGTTTGAGAAATTCTGCTGTTGCAGTCTGTTCGTCTTTGGCAAGTTCACACATCTCCTGAATATCCGCAAGAATGATTCCCTCTATAAGTTTTCGATTAATCGAATGAGTGCTGCAGTAGTTCTTTCCGAAGCGGTTATGGTATCCGCAGATATAACTTGTACCGCTGCCGCTTCCTTTACGCATCTTCCAACCGCAACCGTCACAGAAAAGCAGTCCCGACAGAGGACTAAGCTCTCCATTTTTGTCACGCTTTCCTCTGCTGACAGACCTTTCGATCTCTCTGACCTTATCCCATACCTCTTTTGAGATGATAGGCTCATGATTGTTTTCAATGACTGCCCATTCAGATTCATCACGGTCGATACGCTGATGATTTTTATAGCTCACTGTCGTTGTTCGGAGCTGAGCGAGCGTCCCGATATATATCGGATTTTTCAGGATATTTTCGAGATTTCTGCTGCTCCACAGATGTGAGTTGTTATAGGGATTCGGCTTGCCGATACGCTTGTAATAATAGTCAAACGGTGTCAGCACTCCTTCTTCATTCAGCGTTGTTGCGATCTGTATAGGCTTGACTCCTGATGCTCTCATTTCAAAGATACGGCGGACGATGCCTGCGGCGTAAGGATCAATAATCGGTGTACGCATTTCATCATCACTCTTAACATAACCGTATGGGCAATAGGGAGTCATCATCTTGCCTGCTTTTGCATTAGCAGCGATAACAGCCCTGACCTTCTTGGAAGTGTTTGCGGCGTGCCATTCGTTGAATACATTTCGGATAGGCATCATATCCATATCTGCGCTGTCAGAATTGAGCGTATCAATGCCGTCATTCAATGCGATGAAACGGATATTGTACATCGGAAAAATATAGTCCGTGTACTGACCTACTTGGATGTAATTTCGTCCGAAACGGGACAGGTCTTTGCAGATGATAAGATTGATCCTGCCGTTCTTGGCATCGTCAAGCATTCTCTGCACACCAGGTCTGTCAAAGGACGTTCCGCTGATACCGTCATCGACGTACTCATCGTAGATCGTCCAACCTTGTTCACGGACGTAGTTTGTGAGAATTCTTCTCTGGTTTTCTATGGAAAGGGATTCGCCTGCACGTTCATCATCTTTTGAAAGTCTCAGGTATATCCCCACGATATAATCAGTCTGCTTTGCTAACATTACTACTCCTTTCCTCCAAAGCAGCCTAATTCAACATTGCTTTAAGTATAGCGCGCAATGCCGAAAAAAGCAAGCACCTTTCGGAAATATTTCAGGTTGTCTGAGGTCTGCGGTGCAGAGCCATAACTTCGGAAAACGCCCGTTCAAAAGCGTTGCGGTAAAGCACTTCATTGAGGTCTTTATCTCCGCAGTAGTGGCGCACAACAACACACCTTTGTTTACCGATCAGGTACTCATGTGATTCGGTCTTGCAGTCCTTATACTTCTCGTTCAGTTCAAAAGCCAGTCCTGCCTTATCTCTTTCTACGGCAGTATCATTTTTATTCATAGCTGTATCTCCTTTAGCTTGTCTATCTCTATGCTTTAGAGCGAGGGGATCGCTTTCTCTATCTGCCCCTCTTTATGTTGTGTGTGATATAGCTGTGCGGAACGGCATAGCCGTCCCATATCACAGCTATTTTTTGTCGGACTATCAGTCCTTGAACGGCTTCTCGTCAAAGAAAGAAGTCTGCCCGATTATTTCGGAACTGTCACTGTCCTGAGCTGTATCTGTATCGCTCTCGGCAGTGCTCTCCTGTTTCAGCTTTGCAAGCTGTTCAGGGTGCTTAGTGATAAGCTCAAAAAGTCCCTGCTCATCACAGCCGAGTGTGTCCCTGATCTTTGCGAGCTGGATAGCGTTCAGCTTTGCATTGATCTTCTCGATCTCCGCCTTGTCGCTCTCGATACGGTCAAGCACCGCCTGACGCTTGCTCAAGAGCCTCTTGGTCTGCTGCTCATAGGTTCCTTCCTTTCTATTCTCTCCTTGTTTTGTTTGTGCGGTATCCCCACAATTAAATTATAGCGCGCAATACAGCCGATTGTCCAGCCGCAATTGCGCATGAACTTCAGAGAGGAATCAGCCTCATACCAGTATATTTTCACCGGGCATTTTCAAATGACTGCAAGACTGCCTCTACATATCATTACCAATATAATCCGCCTATCGTTAAGCGCCTCCGAAATAATCTCTGTTATGCACAAATGAAACATTATAAATTCCTCTGAATTTTTCAGCCGGGATACTTTACGAATCCGGTGATATTTTGGTAATAACTTATGGGAAGTAATTTTCACCAGACTGCCGCCCGAACTGCGCAATAACTGCGCCGTACTATTATACAATAATATTGTCAGCAAAACTGAGAGCATCACGGCGGAGCGTGAGCAATATGACCGCTGAATGAATCAGCGGCATAAAAGAGATAGAAAGTCGCACAGCTCCGATTTCCAGCATAACGCAGGAAAAGTCGGCAATGAAGCCGACAGAGACAGCGGCGTGAAATGCCGCTGAGAAAATAGCAAGCACGGTGCATTGTGCCGCGTTTTGAAAAACACGGACAAATCCACGATGCTTGTTGGGGACGTTTCCCCAAGCCCCTCTGAATTGCTGACGCAAATAAAAAAGACCGCTGATGCGGTCAGGATTGAAAGGAAGGTTTTATGACAAAATCCGAGAAGAATTACAAGCGTGATTATGGTCACAAGGACAGCGAGGAACTTGCTCTGAATTATACCCGTGACGGTATGCGTGAGGAACTTGACAAGGCTCTTTCTGAGGTCAGTCCGGATGATTTATCTGAGGGCGAAAAGGAGTATCTTGAAGGTCGGCATCAGTGCAAAGATCACACACTGAATATCCGCTTCAATGATACTGAATGGGGGCGTATATGCAGGCAAGCAGAAGCACTCCATGTGAAGAAGTCCAGCTATGTCCGTGAATGTACGAAAGCTCATTATGTTCTGATGTTTGATAAGGACAAGATGAACGAGCTGATGAAACAGATTCGGCGCATCGCTGCGAACATCAATCAGGTCGCATACAGAGCGAACAGTACGGGCAACATTTACGGTAATGATATTGCTGATTTGAAAGCGAGGTTAGATGATATTTGGCAATCACTACAATCCATCCGGTCAGGCGTACAGTTAGCGCAGCTATCCGATACATCATTAACGGCAATAAGACCGGAGATCATTCACTTGTCCAGTCTTTTATGTGCGAGGGAAAACCCGACCGAGCAGCAGAGCAGTTTCGGGAGGTTAGACAGCGTGTCGGAACAGGACGAAGCACCACCCTTGCACAACACCTGATCCAGAGCTTTCTGCCTGGTGAAGTCACTCCCGAACAGGCTATGATGATAGGCGAAGAATTATGTCACCGCCTGCTTGGTGAGCAGTATCAGTTTGTGATTGCAACGCACATAGATCATTCGCATATTCACAATCACATTGTTTTCAATAATACGAACATGATCTCAGGCTATACGTTCGAGACTGAACATAATCAGGGAAAGAAGTCAGAGAGAGCGTGGACAGAGATACAAAAGCTGTCCGATGATATATGCCGTGAGAATGGTTTATCCGTCATCGAACAGCCGAAAAGCAAGGGCGTTTCTCACTATGAACATGAAGCAAGAAAGTCGGGGATTTCGTGGAAAGAACATCTGCGTCAGATACTCAAAGCGATTATCGTGCAGAGTACCAGCCTTGATGATTTTTTCAGACGATGCACTGAGCATAATATTGAGTGTGTTTACAAGCCTGAAAACAAGGTGAAGCTGAAATACCGTCCGCAGGGCAAGGAGCGTTTTGTAAGAGCCGATACGCTTGGAGAACAATATACTCCCGAAGCTATAACAGAGAGCATCATGCGTATGCAGAATGCTCTTGCTGTCGCACAGCGATTTACAATGCACAAAGCAGACGAAGCCTCAGCTATTACAGCCGAGCCGAAGCCTGAAAACACAACTGTTATTTCAGCAGATGATCTTATCGTCAGCGGAGCGGAAAACAGCATCAAAGAGTCTGAAATAGTCGCACCTGAAAAGGAAGAAAAAGCTGACGGCTGGGCAAGCATCAGAGATATGCGTATCTGCGATGATATGATTGCTGACATGGAGAGTGTTGGCATTCATTCGCTTGCGGAGTACAACGCTCTCAGCGTTACGGGCTGGACTAAGCGTGAAGAACTCGGTAAAAAGCTCGGCAAGCTGAAATCACAAATACTTGCCATTGATGAGTTTATCGCAAAGATCAACCACCTGAAAGAGCTGTCTGATACATACAAGGAGTATAAGGGGCTGACAGGATTCAAACAGAGCCGTTTCAGGAAGAAAAATGCTGCCGCTATTGATGACTATGAGCAGACAAACAGCTACATCTGGGAGCATATCGAGCCTTTCAAGCAGGACGATAAAGCTCCGACAGTGAAGCAACTCACCGACCGCAGTAATGACATGAAGCTGAGATTTAACGCAATGGCTCAGGAGTATAACCATTTGCTTGAAGTAGAAGCGGTTATGGGCAAATACAGCCGTGAGATCAGGAAGCACATTACGGGGCAGCAAAACCGCCGTGCCGCCGAACAGAGCCGAGAACGCAGGCAGGGCAGGAACAGACGCAATTCAGAGCTTGAATGATATAGCGCTATGCACCGGGATTTTTCTTCTTTTTGCTGCGCCCTGCACAAAGATTATTACAATTATCCCGATATGCTGGACTCCTGCGTGATTATGGTATATACTGTATCTACAATAATGATTTGGAGGGAACAGCTATGTTGAAAACACCTGAATTGGCAATGCCGAGATCACGCACGGTCACTACCGTATGCAACGGTAAGCGTAATGTCTGGACGGACTACGAACAGGCAAAGGCATATTTCCTTGAAATGATGATGTCAACTGACGGTGAGGAGCATGACCGAGCAGAGTGCGTATACATTCAGCTACTTCATGGACTGGATGAGTGTTCGGATGAAGATGAATAAAAAAATCAGGGTATTGCAATTCGGCAATGCCCTGATTTCTGTTTATGACTGAATATTAGTAATTATCACAGGAACTGCATCAATCATCTTTCTTTTGCTGTCCCATGATAGCTTTCCGAAAAAAGAAAGCGAACGAATTGGCTTTACGCCAAATGTATGGTTGGATGTATACACTGTTCTTTTGCAAACCATGTTTCCTGATGAGGAACGATACTTATTGAACCATATTTCAACAGGTATTACTTCGCATCCATACTTGAAATATGTGCATACAGCATATGCATCCCAGAAGTAATATCTATCAAGTACACATACAGGTTTTGTGACTGTAAATGAAGCGTATACAGGCTGTTTTTTGTTCAACAGAGCGTTTATAATCTCCTCGGCAGTATGGTACAGCATACTGCGCTCCGACAATGCTTTCTCAAGCTCACACTTAAGGTCAACAGCTGAATCTCCATTCTCATGCGAATAGCCGTCAAGGAGCGTTTCTGGCAATTGCAATTTAGCTATGTGTGCCCTTATAGTTTCGGCATCAGCAGCGTAATAGTATCGGTTATCGTGATAATGCTTATACTTTTCGAGTGCATCAAATAGTTTATGATATACCACCTGATTCGGGTAATACTTGTAATCAGCGAATATGTCAATTCCCCTGCGGTAAAAATGCTCCAGTATCGCTGCCGCACAGCCTGCACTGCGGCTCTGACCGTATTCGCACTGACAGATAATATCCTTGCCGTCACGATACGCTTTGTTGATATACTCAGCAAGCTCCGCAGCTTCCGGAAAGAAGCTGTCGTAGGTATATCCCTTTTCCGGCAGATAATCGAGGTCAAGGTCATCTACTTCGCAATAGAAAACATCATTGCAAGCATCACCGTAATCGACACGGGAATAGTCTTTGTCAATATGCTTCAGCGCCGGGTCACAAAAGCTGATAACGGCGGTATTCTTCGGAAACTTGCCGTCATCTATAATAGATTCGATTGCTTCTCTTGAATATACGGATACGGTCATAAAAGCCTCCTCACATCAATCAAAACGCCAATGTAACCTGTGCATCCTGCGGTTGCTTCTTTGATAGCCTTCACAGAATTTTTGAAACCACTCATCAAACTCATCTATCGTGATTTCAAGACTATCATCTGTTCCGGCATGATGCGGCAGCGGTATAAACAGGACACCATTACCGAAAAATCCTCCTCTGTACGCTGTATAATCATGTGAAGAAATCGTATAGATGAGTGCGTGCGTAAACAGAATACAAGTATTCCATTCACATGATTTAAGACCGACCGGCGTTTTACAATGCAGCATTGTATCAATACGATTCAGATAGCATACGATCCTGAGATCTTCACGGTCCATATCGAATAATCCGATATATCGGCTGAAATACGCCCAGACTTTTTTGTAATATGACTTGAATGCATCAATATCGAAATCTGCATCATGCATTAATTTCCAGCAAAACTGCTCTGATTTGTGCAGTAAATCTTTTCGCTGATTGATGCGCTCTGCGTTGGATTCAAACTGTGCATGGATATACGCCCGTGTAATGACTGCAAAATCTCCACAGAACTCACGAATGACCAGCCTATCCTGAATTCCATATCCTGCTTCCTTCTGAGAAGAAGTCATCATGAAACGCTTTCCCGACTCATAGAACGAATTGAATATCAGTATCAGCTCATTCTGGATAGTTTCCTTACCGGCAAGTTCCTGAATATCGTCAACTAATAGGACATCCGCCTGCAAATACTTCTCACGGAACTGTTCCGATGTACCGCCGCTATTAAGGATATCAGCCAGTGCAGAACGCATATCAGCTGTTGTTGTGAGGATAACTGTTAATTCGGGATTATTCTGTTTTATGGCATTTTTTACAGAATAGAGCAGATGCGTCTTTCCGGTTGCTGTGCCGCCAAATATTGCAAGTGACTTGGAATCCACATTTTCGGCAAACTGCTTTGCTTTCTCAAAGGCTGTGCGGTTTGCAACGGTAATCTTAAAGCTGTCAAAGGTGTATCTGCTGCCTGTTTTATTTTCGAGCATAGTTCGCCCTCCGATCAATTGTTCTTTAACGTATAAACAGGATGACCTGTTCCATATCCCTGATATACCTGATTGCCCCTGATAGTGTAAACGGGATGACCTGTTCCGTAACCACTGAAAACCTGATTACCCCTGATAGTATAAACAGGATGACCTGTGCCATAGCCTTGAAAAATCTGTTTGCCTTTGATAGTGCAGACGGGGTGACCAGTTCCGTAACCCTGATAAACCTGATTACCCTTAATTGTGTAGACAGGGTGTCCTGTGCCATAGCCTTCGTATACTCGCATAGAAGCCCTCCTTATCTTATCGGACATATTTCCTTTCTGATATCATTATATCATGCGCGACGAGACAAAAACGCCCTATGTTTGCGATAACGTTTTGGGAATATGAAGAATAAAGAAAGACCTATCATTCGTTAGCGGAAAATGGCAGGTCTTTCTGTCATATGTAAATCTATTTATCTAAACTACTAATAAACTCATCTATAATCTTAGCACACTTTTGATATGCAGGTGAATCCAGAACGGCAATTATCTGCTTAATTGTTTGTATCGCAGTTCCTTCTGATGAAAAATCAGGAGTTATGGATTGTTCTAATTTTTGTCTGTCAATTTCTTTAAATGTATTTCCAACAATTAAACATTTATTGTTTGCCAAATACTCTCTTGCCATTTTGTCTATTTCATCACTGGCATATTGGCTTTCCAAGTGTATTCTTATATTGATGTTTGAAACTTCGGTTATGTAGAATCCCTGTTTCCATCTTAATTCAAAATGGAACTTGATTCTGTCCCATTCTTTGTCAGAAACGATACTGTACCATTCTTTTTTATCCTTTCGCAAGATACAGTATCTTCCATTCGACAGTTCTTTAAGATGCTCTTCAAACCACTGAAACTCATAGTTTCTTATGGTATCTTCTGAAAAAAACGTAATGCTCATAACAATTACCTCATACAGTTGTATTGAAAAAATTCTGTTTATTCTTTACAAAGCATATCTGAAATCTCGCATATTAAATCATGTAGTTCCAGACGCTCCTTGTATTTCTTTGGGATAGAATTATATCCGATATATGCTCCGAGGATATTTCCACAGACTGCTCCGGTGGAATCGCTGTCGCCGTTATGATTCACAGCAGTTCTCAGAGCCATATCAAAATCGTTTTGGTACCTCAAAGCGCAATAAACAGCGATTGCAAGCGTTTCCTCGGCTACCCAGCCTTCACCGAGCTGATGAATAGCTGAAAGGTCGTCCTGTTCTGTTTCCGCAAGCTGAACAGCTTTCTGCATGATAGCAGTAAATTCGGATATATGTTCTGCTTTCGGGAACAGCTTTTCCATCGCTGTGATAGAATCGTTTATGGCAGCTTTGAGCGGTATATCGCTTTCTGAAACTGCTCTGACGATATGCGCCAATGCAGCGGCAGGAATAAAGCCAAGATCGTGACCGTGCGTCAGTGCTGCTGCTTCTGCTGCAAGCATATCGGAGTATTCGTATGAAATATCAGTATCGGTGAAATACAGCCCAATCGGTGCAACACGCATGACTCCGCCGCAGCCTTTGCTGTCATTGATCGGAACTTCGACTGTGCCGTTTGCACCTGCTTTGATCTCTGTCATGCAGGTCGTTCCGGGACATCTTCTATGAAATAATTCCGGCACACGCATAAGACGTGAGCAATGCTTTTCGTCCTGCACTGGGCATACTTCGCTCTGCGTCTGATACCAACACTGATACATCTTCCTGATGCTGCTTATGTAATCGGGAATGTTACTTTTGCTGACGGCAAGCAGCATACCTTCCGCCGTAAACAGCGTCATCTGTGTATCATCCGATATCTCGGCGACATCATCGTCCAATATCAAATCGTATTCGGTGATGCCATCTTTGCCATACTCGGAGAAGATCTCATCTTCACGTTTGAATTCCACTGCATATCCCAATGCATCTCCGGCTGCTCCGCCTATAAGGCAGCCACGGAATTTATCGATATTTCGCATATTATCACCATATTTATCAATTAGCTTTGTTAAGCTCCGCCTTTATCATTTCTACAAACTCAGTTCTATTTCCATTAAAAGTAACTATGCCTTTATGATTATAGAAATTACCTGAACCTATCAACCATATAATTCTATCCAGTTTGAAAGCCGAAGCCTGATCATCTACAGATTTGAAATCCTCAGCCATTCTAAAAACAGCCTCCATAACATCATATTCATTATCCGATGATAATCCAAGACTGGAAATAATAAATTTCACATGGTCATCAGGTTTTGAATAATTTGACATACCTATATCTTTAAGCCAGTTCGGGACAAGTGCTGCTCCCCACCATTTCACTTTGTTGACGATAATCTGAATAAGTTTATCTCGTTCTTCTTTTTTTGTTGAATCAAAGCTATCAAAATAACCATACATTTCTGTTACATTTTTGAATTCTGATAAATACTTTGCTGAATCGCAAACATTTTCTTTAACCTTTTTATATGCATTATTTGAACCGCCAAATGCTTTTTTGAATAAGACATCCAGCTCATCGTCTGGCAATGTTCTGATTTCCTTGTTGAAATATTGTAAATCAAAATCCTTAAACAATGCTTTTATTTCTTCTGCGTGTTCAGTTATTCCGCTTTTACCAAACTGAGGATTCCAATCACGAAATGAAAATACAGCTACCTGAAACACTTCGTTCATTGTAGTTTTACGCTTATCATCAAGATATGTTTCAAAGATTTCCTGAGTAAGTCCCTGAGAATGCTCCCATAAATACTCTATAGCCTTTTGGTAGATAAAGATATTTGTTTCTTTCGTGGTCATAATAAATCCCTCCTGAAAAATAATAGAATTTAACCTGAATCCGTGAAACTCAAAAGAACGACAACCCCGAAACGCTGATTACAAGCCGAAAAACAAAGCAGAAAACCACATCTTTTATGCACCCAAAAGGTGCATAAAAACTGGAAAAAATCCGCAGTTT
>Ga0256407_10005396_pt1 | contig 20553 bp, 15 predicted proteins | sample RumenRJG_04DNA_FD_193489 | JGI IMG/M metagenome (GOLD analysis project Ga0256407, IMG submission 193489) | Bovine rumen microbial communities from Lethbridge, Alberta, Canada - RJG_04 | ecosystem: Host-associated > Mammals > Digestive system > Stomach > Rumen | place: Canada: Alberta... | reverse complement strand
GCCGTAAGGGAATTATTAAATAATGCGAAAGAAAATAATATAAGTCAAATTATCGTAGGTTGGAATAAAGGAATAAAGACTGGTGGAATCAAGAATGAAAGCCTAAAAGGAAAGAAAAGGGCTAAGGCCAATCAGAATTTTATTTTATTCCCCATATCTAAATTTAAGAATAAACTTATTTTAAAAGGAATAGAATATGGAATAAATATAATAGAGATTAATGAATCCTATACATCTGTATCATCCTTTTATGATAATGATGAAATAAAAAAGGATAAAATTAGGAGTGGAAAAAGAATTCAAAGAGGATTATATAAAAGAAAAGACGGCACAATAATCAACGCTGATATAAATGCCGCCTTAAATATGATTAAAAAGTATAAACGTAACTCAAATGATACTGTAATAAAGTATTTGATGAGTAGAGGTCTAACAATACCATATAGAGTATATGTAAATATGTAGAAATATATAATTATATATAAATTCGTTAAAATATGAGTTTACTCATAGAGTGAATTTCTATTCACTTTTGTTCTGGAATTTATATAGAAAATTTCCTCATGATGAGATTAAAATCTTCCATATAATCTGCAAGAGCGAGCATTAAGTCATGTGATATTCTTACTTAGAAATGTGCGGTTTTCTCGTATTTTCTATTATAGATTTTTGTTGGTAAGAAGATTTAGGACACTATGATACACATTTTATTATTTTTACAAAGTAAAGCCGCATTCATTTAGAAATGTAGCTTTTTTTGTTTAAATTTCTTTTTTTATAAGTTATAATTAAATTACTAGATTCGCTTACAAAAAAAGATTAATTATACAAGGAGGTTTACAATTGAATAATTTTATAGAAGAAAAAAAACCACTAACCCTAAGGCTAGCTATGGAAGAAGCATCTCGTTGTCTTTTATGTAAGGATGCTCCATGTACAAGTGCGTGCCCTGCAGGTACAGACCCAGGTAGGTTTATTCGTGCACTTCGCTTCAAGAATTTATGTGGTGCAGTAGAGGTTATTAGAGAGAACAATGCATTAGCTTCTATTTGTGCTAGAGTATGTCCTACGGAAAAATATTGTCAAAACGGTTGTACAAGATGTGGTATAGATAAGCCAATTGATATTGGCGCAATTCAAAGATTCTTATGTGATTTTGAAACAGACACAAAGATGAATGTCTTAGAATTTAAGGAATATAATGGCAAGAGAGTTGCCATTATTGGTAGTGGTCCAGCAGGACTAACATCTGCATTAGAATTAAGAAAAATGGGTTATTCTGTTACTATTTTTGAAAAGGATAAAAAGCCAGGTGGCTATTTAAGATATGGTATTCCATCCTATAGATTACCTATAGAGGTATTAGATAAGGAAATTAAAAGAATTACCGATTCTGGTGTAGAAATTAAAATAAATGAATGTGTATCTAAGGAAAGATTAGAAGCGATTAAACAGGAATATGATGCAGTCATTCTTGCAATAGGCTATTCTAAGGGTAAAATGATTCCTATATTTGAAGGAAATAAAAAGGCTATATTAGCTGTTGATTTTCTTCATAAGGTAAAGGAAAAGAATAACTTAAATCTACCAGATAACGTATTAGTTATTGGCGGTGGAGATGTTGCGATGGATGTATGTGTTACATTAAAGAAGCTTGGAGTTTCTAATGTTACAGATATCGTTTATGAAGGTTTTAGCGAATTTAGAGCATCGAAAGAGGAATTAGCTCTTGCAAGGAAGGAAAATGTATCGATTATCGATGGTTATGTTCCTAAGGAATATAAGCGTGGAGGATATGTTACATTCTCTAGTAGGTTTATCGATAGTGAAATTAAGATTAAAGCGGATTTAATTATTCTTGCGACAGGTCAAACAATAGATAATATCTTTGATTTAGATTTTAATGGTAATTGTGTAGAAAATAGCAAGAATAGAATAGATAATACAAATCTATTTGTTGCAGGAGATATTTCTACTTCAGAAAAGACAGTAGTATATTCTGTTAAGAGTGGTAAAGAGGTTGCAAGAAGTGTAGATGAATATTTAGGAGGTAATAAATAATGATTAAAAAAGATTTATCCATTACCTTTATGGGCGTTAAATTTGAAAACCCATTCTGTCTATCCTCATCTCCAGTTGGTAATTGTTATGATATGTGTAGTAAGGCTTATGAGGCAGGATGGGGTGGAGTTGTATTTAAAACGATTGGCCCAAAGCATTATTTAATTGATGAGGTTTCACCTAGATTTGATGCATTAACGAAGGAAGCAACTGGATTTGTTGGATTTAAGAATATGGAGCAAATTGCGGAACATTCCTTAGAAGAAAATTTAAGTGATTTAAGAAAACTAAAAAAGAATTACCCAAATAAGGTTTTAATTGCCTCCATTATGGGTTCTAATGAAGAGGACTTCTTTGAGCTTGCTAAGCTTGTAACTGAGGCTGGAGCTGACATGATTGAGCTTAATTTCTCCTGCCCACAGATGACAAGCCATGCGATGGGTAGTGATGTTGGATCTAACCCTGAGCTATGTGAAAAGTATTGCAAAGCTGTAAGACGTGCAACCAATTTACCATTCATGGCAAAGATGACTCCAAATATCACAGATATGTGTGAGCCAGCGTATGCATCTATTTTAGGTGGTGCGAATGGTATTTCTGCAATAAATACCATTAAATCTATTATTAATGTCGATTTAGATCATCATGTAGGATTACCTATAATTGATGGTAAATCCTCTATATCTGGCTATAGTGGTAAGGCTGTTAAGCCTGTTGCGTTAAGATTCATTCAGCAAATGAGGTCAGATCCTAGACTAAAGGATGTAGAAATCTCTGGTATTGGTGGAGTAGAAACCTGGGAGGATGCAGCAGAATTCATACTTCTTGGCGCTAAAAACATTCAGGTTACTACCGCAATCATGCAATATGGCTATAGAATCATAGATGATTTAACGAATGGCTTAATGCATTATATGCAAAAGGAAGGTGTAGATTCCTTAGAGGAATTAGTTGGTCTTGCTAACAAGAATATCATTCCTGCAGAGGAATTAAATAGAGATTACAAGGTATATCCTTCAATCGATTATGATAAGTGTATTGGCTGTGGTAGATGTGAGATTTCCTGTTATGATGGTGCACATCAGGCAATGGAATGGGATAGCGAAAAGAGAAGACCATCCTGCAACCTTGAAAAATGTGTTGGCTGTCTTCTTTGTGGTCTTGTTTGCCCAGTTAGTGCCATTACCCTAGGTAAAAGAGAATTAAAGCCAAATAGAAAGCCTAAGAATCTAGAACGCATGGTTTTACAATCATCACTAGAAAAATTATAAAAGCATTGGGACTGCAAAAGTGCAGTCCTTTTTTTACCTAGTTAATTTCATTTTACTCGACAATGCAATGAGTTATTTTAACAAATAAAATGCTTCCTATTTGCGAGATTGCTAACAATAAAAATTTAAACTAACAATATCTAACAATATCTAACAAAATATTAGTTTTCTAACAAAAATGTGAAATAACCCGAGTTTGCCTCGATATTATAAATTAAAATGAAAAAAGCGCGTAGTAAAGCCTTCAATTGCTCATAACATTACCTATTCTTGGAAAAACGTAAAAATCATTATATAACATAGATGGAAAAGCGTAAAAAATATTACATAATATAGTTAGAAAAGCGGGTGGAAGCATATGTATCGTAAAATTTCAAATTATATTGAAGAATATTTGACAGGTAATGAAGAGAAAATATTATGTATAGATGGTGCAAGGCAAGTTGGAAAGTCATATATAATTAGAGAACTTGCTCAAAAGCATTTTGAAAATTATATTGAAATTAATATGGCTATATAATGTTTTATGGTATTGAAGGTACTGAATATGATAATTTAAGTCAATATGCGCTTACAGATTTATTTAAAATTTTTATGTTTGAAATAAATGAAAGATTTTTATATCAAAATATGCATAGAATAACACTTAAGAAGGAATATCCATCAATAGGTGCCTATGGCCTAATTCCTGTTTTTATAGAGTTAGGCTATAATGATCTTTTAAAGGAGTGTTTTGAAATAATAAATCAGAGCTTTGATATAAAAAATGTGATCAAATCAAAAGAACTAATGGATTATATGAATATTAGATTTATTAATTCAAATATAGCAGATGCGATTCCTAGTATTAAGGGAAGACGTTTAATGATGGTTACTTCCTATTTAGAAAGTCATAATATAGAAAAAATATGGTAATTATGGTATACTAAAAATGATTTTTGAAAGGCGTTGATTTTCATGTTAAGATTTGATGAAACAGATAAATATGAATTAAAAGAAACTTATAGTGATACATTACCTAAAGAGATAGAAACATATCTTAACACTGAAGGTGGAGGCCACATTTATATTGGTGTTAATAAAAATGGTGAAGTAGTTGGTATTAAAGAAGGTAAATTAGATGAAATAATGCTAAAAGTTGCTGATGTTATAACTGATCAAGTATTACCTAAATGTACTGAATATGTACATGCTCATCATGAAGTAATAGAAAATAAAGATGTAATTGTAATAGATATAAAAAGAGGTAATAAATTATATTACCAAAAGAAATATGGTATGACACCAAAAGGTTGTCATTATAGAGTTGGTACTAAATGTCAAGATATGACTCCTGAAGAAATAGAAAAGAAATTTATTTCTTCACTTAATATACCAGAACCTGATATTTGTGAAATGGAATCATATAGACAAGATTTAACCTTTGCGCATTTGAAAAATTATTTGATTAGTAAAGGTAATCATATTAACGATGATACATTTTACAAAAATTATAAGTTGATTAATAGAGATGGTAAATTTAATCGTATGGCTGAAATTTTAGCTGATGAAAATGATATTGTTGTTAATGTTATGACTTTTAAGGGTAAAGATAAAACACAATATTTAAAAAGAAATGAATTTGGCTATACTTGTTTATTACTTGCTTATGAAAAAGTTAAAAATTATGTTGATTCAATAAATGAGACATATGTTAAGGTTGGAGTTACACCTAGATTAGAGAAGAAAATGTTTGATCCTGATGCTTTTGAGCAAGCATGGGTTAATGCTTGTGTCCATAATAAATGGGCTGTAAGTAATCATCCTGGTGTGTATATTTATGAAGATAGATTAGTAATTGAATCACAAGGTGGAATTCCTAAATCTTTAACTAAAGAAAAATTCTTAAAAGGAGTAAGTGAACCAGTTAACAAAGCTTTAATGGATATCTTTATTAAATGTGATTTTTGTGAAGAAAGCGGTCATGGAGTCCCTACTGTGGTGGAAAAGTACGGAATTGATTCTTATGAATTTATGGATAATTTCATTGATGTAACAATACCATTTGACAAAACAGGCTTTGAGGACAATGTCCACGATAATGTCCACGATAATGTCCATGATGATTTAAGCGTTATAAAACAAATGATTAGAAGTAATTCTAAAATATCTTTACAAGAAATGGCTGATAAAATTGGTAAGTCTAAAAAAACAGTGCAAAGAATAATAGCTGCGAGCGATGATATAACGAGAGTTGGAAATGCTAAAAATGGACATTGGGAAATTAAATAATTGAATAATATAATTTAAGGATGCCTAAAAAGCGAAGGGGACGGTATTCGTTTCAAAAACTGACATCCTTTACTATATTTTTTTATAATATTTCTGTGATATCACTCAAATGAACTAAATTTATTATATTAAAAAAGTGATAGCTTATTTTTATTCAGCTAAAAAATATCTTATCAAAAAAAATTCAAAATGATAAGATAAATGATAAGATAAATATCGTTGATAAGTTAATAATAAATGAAATTTTCAAGAATAAATATATCGCTATTCCGGAATTGGCCATTAAAATAAATAAGTCAGAGCCTACAATCCATAGACATATTGATGTCTTAGTATTTAAAGGATATATTAAAAGAGTTGGTTCAAGAAAAACAGGTTATTGGGAGATTGTGAAAGAATTATTGCTTTTGAAATAATGGAACATACTTTAATAGTTAAAATTCCATATAACAAATTGGCAATGGATTTAGATAATGTCCCTCACGATGTCCCTCAGAGAGATTTAGATATTATTGTTGAACTTATAAAGAAAAATTCGAATGTAACAAGAGAAGAGATGGCCATGTCAATTAATAAAACAACAAATACTGTCCAAAGAATTATAAATAAATGTGAATTTATAAAATATGTTGGGTCTAGTGATAAAGGCTATTGGGAAATAACTGAATAAGAAAAAATAATTATAATCGGAATAATATTAGGAATCATTTTATTATTGACAATAGGATATTGTATCATAATGAGTATTATTGATAAGTCTAAGAATAAAAAGTTAAAGGATGGTCTTGAGTGATATGGAAAACAAGGAAAACAAAATAGCAGTATTGATAGATGGAGAAAACATTAGTCAAAATGATATAGATTATATTTTTACTGAAATAAAGAAAGATGGACAAATTCTTATAAGTAGACTATATTGTGGTGTAGATAATTTAAAAAAGTGGGAAGAAGCAAGTAAAGAATACTCTATTAAAACAGTAACGCAATATAACTATGTTTCAGGGAAAAACACATCTGATTCTAGTTTGATTATCGATGCCATGGATATACTTTATACAAAAGAAGTTGACTCATTTTATATATTGTCATCTGATAGTGATTTTACTGGCATTATTACTAGATTAAAAGAAGAAAATAAAAGAGTAATTGGTGTTGGTGAAAAGAAAACTCCAAAACCAATAATTAACGCATGTAATAAATTTATATTTATTGAAAATTTAAGACCTGAAGTAAATAAGAAAAAGAAAGATGATAAATCAAAAACTAAATCTATAACTAATTTAGAAGAAATAATAAAGGAAATACAAGATATTGTTGCAGAAGGAAGAATACAAATATCAAGAATTAAAGAAAAAATTGACAATATGCATCCGGAATTTGATTTGAGAAACTATGGGAAAAGTAAGAAATTTTTAGAATTTATGAAGGAAATACCAAATGTAAATTTATCTTTAGGTGATGATAAGACTTCTTGGTTTGCTGAAATAGGTGATAATAGTCAAAAAACATTTAAGACCGATGGTACAAAGAATGAAGCTATTCCATCATTAGATGATGTTAAAGAATTTATTATAGAACTCATAAATAATTCAAAAGAGAAAAAGATTAATATCGGCCAATTATATTCTGAAATTAAAAAACATTTTTCAAATTTTGTACTTAAAAATTATGGGGTTTCTAGAATTGGAAAGTTTATAGAATTGTATGGTGATCAGTTCAAATATGATAATAATAAGAAACCCAATTTTTTATTATTAGGAAAGTAAAATAAAATTGCTAATAATATAATTTAAGGATGCCAAAAAGGTAGGGACTGCAATTTGCAGTCCTTTGTCTTTTAATGAAATCATTTTGAAATTTACTATTTTTTCAAAAATATTTACGAAAAAATTTCAAAAATGGCCTCTTATGAAAAAATATGTTGAAATCGCTTTTTTTAAATGATATACTTATGACATAAAGGATAAAGGCAAAACTAGAGTAATCTAGCGACGCAAAGCTAAAGGGCCTCAAGTGAGGCAGCCAGTTACCGTATAGATAAAGGCAAACCCGGTGCAAGCCGGTGACGCAAAGCTAAAGGGCCTCAAGTGAGGCAGCCAGTTACCAAACGAAAATTTCTGGTATTATGTTTAGGCTTTGCTTTTTATTTTTCTCTAGACATTTTGGAAAGAAATTGACTTATATAAAATTTTATTTTATAATAAGGGGTAAGAAAGCGTTTTTATACGCGCTTTATTTCTCTTTAATGGTGAGGAGGTATAGGATGAGAGTTAGAGATTTGAGATACTATTTCTTGGCTGGCGTAGTGCTAATTATTGCATATGCTGCCCTAGCAGTATGTTATTATCTTTCCATCCGTAATGGTAAGGTTGAAAGTTCTATGATGAAGCTTGGCCTTGAGGCAGCTTATGTAGAATCGACAACTATGGAGGAAAAAGTAGATTCCTACTACAATTTATATTACGGAGATACAGAAAACAAGCTTGTCTCTACAGATGGTTCAACTATATTTACAGTTGCCAAAAACCAAACAGGTCTTGCCTCCCGTTTCAAGCCAGTTGTAAAAGAGGATGGTACAGAAACTGGAAAGTTTAAACCAATTTTCGCACAGGCTGCAACATTCGATGAGGCCAATTACGAGACAACACATGCGAAGGACCAAAATTATTATTTCTATTACATTAAGGATGATTCATCTAGCTATGCATTAAATAATAAATTAGTTGTTCGTATTGCTGCATCTGTAGTACTTGAGTATGCAGCTAACGCAGAGCGTCAAATGGTAATCTTTGATACCGATGGTGCGATTGAATATACTACAGTAGATTCTTCCGTTGGATTTAGATTCTTAGTTGATAACATTTCAACCGATTATGGTATTGAAATGGCTGCACTAAACAATCATGAGGATATCAATATTGTATTAAATATTGGAGAGTCTGTTGTATTCTCTGCAACATACATTGATTATTTAGATGCATACTATGGTACAGTAATTGTACTTGGTGATAACTTCTTAGGTATCGATTGGGTAATTCAGCAGGCTGTAATCTATTTCGTTGCTGGAGTAATCGTTACGATTGCAATGCTTGGTATTATGATTTTAGGCGTAAGAAAGTGCTCACAGCTACTTAGAGCTGACCGCCACGCAGTACAGGCTACTAAGGCAATGGTATTAAGAATTGATCCTAATGGTAAGATCATATTTACAAATAAGACATTTAAGCAAATGTATGGTGTTACAAGAAAGCTTTTAAATGTTGATGAATTTATTGATGTTGAAACAAATGAGCCAATCATTAAAACAATAAAGGAAAATAAAGCATTTGAATGTAAGGTTCCTATGGACTTATATGATGAAGAAAATGTAAGATTCCTACATTTATCTCCATTATTCATTTCCAATAGCTATTATCTAATGGGTACAGATATTACAATAGATTATAGAATGCGTAAGCATCTAGAAATCATGTCTGGTAAGAATTCTGTTACGAAGTGTGATAATGGATTCACACTTGAAAACCAATTTGAAAAGATATTAGAGAACAACCAAGGCTATAATGTAGCCTTCGTTGAAATCAATATTACCAAGCATGCGGATATTATTCAGGTATTTGGTAAGACCGTATATAATCAATTATTAATTCAATTATTAGATATGATTAAGGAATCCTTCATGGATCATAAGGTATATCATATCGATGAATCTAAATTCATGGTTATTGTACCTAACGATGAATTTGCAAGTGTACAGCCATTAATCAATGAATTCTTAGATTTACTTCAAAGACCTATTACGGTTAAAGCAAATAATATCTATTTAAAGAGTAAAATTGTAATTTATAATGTTAAATCTACAGATTTTGAAGAAACAAAGCTTGAGGATATTAGAGTTAAGCTAGACTTAGCTTATAGAAATATGACATCCTTAACAGGTAAGGATTATATTATCTATGAGCCTACAATGGACGGTATTATCTTAGCTGCAGATGAAATGGAGCACGACATCGAAATGGGCTTAATTGGTCATGAATTCCAAATGTGGCTACAGCCTCAGTTTGATGTATTCAACAATAGAATTGATGGCTTTGAGGCATTAATTCGTTGGATGAATCCAAAATATAGAGATAAATCACCACAGCTATTTATTGAGCTTGCTGAGCAGCGTGGTCACATGCTCGATATTGGTAAGTTTGTTATTACAGAATCCTTCAAGCTTGCAAAGAAGCTTGAACCATATGGAGTGCATGTTTCCATTAACGTATCTCCAGTACAGCTACTACAGGTAGGTTTTGTACAGCAATTAATTGATGAATTTAATTCGAATGAGCTTAAGAAGGGCTCTATAGCAGTAGAAATTACAGAAACCTTATTAATGGGTTCTATGCAGCTAATTACAGAAAAGCTTAGATTACTTAGAGAGGCTGGCTTCCATATTCATTTGGATGACTTCTGTACAGGTTATTCTTCTATGCTATATTTAAAGGATTTACCAGTAGATACCTTAAAGATTGATAAGGAATTTACAAAATATATTGAAACAAATAAGGTACATGAAAATATCGTTAAGACGATTTGTGCCTTAGGTAATGCCCTAGATCTTAACTTAATTTGTGAAGGTGTAGAAACACAGGAGCAATCCGATATGGTTAAGAAGATGGGCTGTAGAGTAATTCAGGGTTGGTTAATTGGTAAGGCAATGCCATACGATGATGCAGTTGAATTACTAGAGAAGTACAATACCAAGAGTAAGAAGTAGGAGGTATGGACTATGAGATTTTTAATTTCTGATGGCGGAGCTATTGTATTAGTTTTCGTTGCATTAATAGTTACTGTAGGACTAGGTTTCTTGTTCTATTGGTTAATTCGTAGAAACATACGTAAGGAAAAGGAAGAATCTGAGGTTATTGTTGAGGATGCAGTAACAAGAAGAGCAATGGAGGATTCTGTTCGTAATTACATTAAAAAGGTTGACCGCTTCGGTGCGATGACATTAATGTATGTAGATATTGATGGATTTGCAGATTTAAATGAAGTATTCGGTCATGAGGCATGTGATTTAATGCTAAAGGAAATTGCAACAAGAATCCTAAGAGTTATTCCTTATAATGCATCTGTATGTAGATATCAAAATGATGAATTCATGGTATTTATTAAGGATGAGGATAACTTCGCAAGACTTGAATCTATTGCATCTAAGATTGTTACAGCTGCACAAGCACCATACCAGGTATTAGTTGGTGAATCCATTACCTTATCTGTATCTGTTGGTATGGCAACATATCCTAATGCAGGTCAAACATTTGAAGAATTATATTCCAATTTGGAATTAACTACTTATGTATCTAAGCGTGATGGTGGTAATAAATATACAAACTTCTATGCAACAATCAAGGAAGAAGAATTTGATAATATGACTTACTTCCAGGAAGTTAAGCAAGCCATCCAAAAGAAGGAATTCGTACTTTACTTCCAGCCTATTCTTGATTTAAAGAATAAGCTAATGAATGGTGCCGAAGCCCTAATGCGTTGGAATCACCCAACGAAGGGTGTACAGTCTCCAGCAACCTTCTTAAAGGTCTTAGAGCAATCCGGAGACATCAAGTGGGTCGGTGAATGGGGTATTGAAACCATGATTCGTATGCATAACAGCATGGCAGAAAAGTTCCCTACCATTCCACTAAGATTCTCGCTAAACTTATCTACTAAGCAGCTACTTGACCCTCAGCTTGCAAACTCATTCATTGAAATCATGAATAAGAACCAAGCTAAGCCTGAGTGGTTCATGCTAGAAGTTAATGACTTCATGATGGTAGAAAGAATCGCAGTAATCAAAACAAACATCTATAAGCTTCGTGACTTCGGTTTTAAGATTGCAGTCGATGGCTTTGAGCTTGATGGACAATCTGTACAAAACATTCAGAAGTCCCCTGTCGATGTTATTAAGCTTGGTAGAAACTTCCTTAAGGATGTTGAAAACAACTTCATGAAGGAAAGATTCCTACAAATTTTAGTTAAGTATGCAGAGGATAACAACAAGGAATTAATTTCTGAGGGTATCGAAACTGCAGAAATCACTAAGTACGTTAAGGAACAGAATGTATTCTTAGGTCAGGGTTACTATTTTGCTAAGCCATTAAGCGAAGAAGCATTCGAAGAATATATTGAAAAGCGTCAATATCAAGTATTACTTGATGATGTATCCGCTCTTGAGGATAATGAAGCATTATTCAAGGAAATGCATTCTGATGACGTAGTACCTGAAGAAGAGCATGAGGAAACTCCAGAGGAATACCTAGATCGTATTTCTAGAGAAACTCATACAAATAACGATAATGACAATACTGAAGGAGACGATTTATTCGTGTCAAATCCTTCAGATGACGATCTATTAGTTTAAAAAGAACAAATAGACACATTTTAAAAAATGCCTAACAAAATTTCACATAATTAACGGATTTCACACCAAAATTGGTTGACAACGTTTTCTAAAGGCCCTATAATTCAAGTAGTCAAAGGCAAACCCGGCGTAAGTCGGCGACGCAAAGCTACAGGGACCAAAATAGGTCAGCCAGTTGTCATTTTGGAAGTGTAATCCAGAATGGCATTTTTATTTTCTAAGATGACGAAGGAGGTAGCCTAGATGCCAAATAAAATTGTATCATTATGGAGATCTAAGTTCTTTAAAATGGCACTATTGATCTTGCTGTTTGTTGCGGCTGCCTTGATTATTATGGCTATGTTGCTTGGACAACAAGCAGGACAATTCGTAATTCGAGCACAATCTGGTGATATTTCAAAATCTATTGCAGTAACAGAAGATTTAAATAATGAAGAAACTTACCAGCCAAGCTTAACTGTAAAGGGTATGGACCAGATGAATGATTATTCACCAGAATACTTCTTACAGGAGGATTATCAAACTTTAAGAAATCTTTGTTCAACACCTGGTTTACAAAATCATGATAATAATTCCTTATATATTTATACATTTTATATAATTAATAGATCGACATCTGGTGGTGTTGGTGTTAATGTTACATTAAAATATTCGAATGTTACAAAGCATTTAGATGAAATCGTTCGTGTATTAACCTATTATGAAACATACAATGTTTCTGACCCACAGGTTTATCAGAAGCCTGATTCACTTGAAAGAGCACAGCATGTTTCTGATGAGCTTCATAAAGATGATGCTGAAAAGCCTGTGATTACAAGTATTGATTATCCAAGATATATCCTAACACCTAATCCATTTGCTGATTCGGCAAATAATTCCCAAGGTACAGTATTTAATAATCAACAAATTAATATTGGTTATGATAAGGGTATGAATTATGTAAAATATTCCGTTATGTTCTGGCTTGAGGGTGATGATCCTGATTCATCATTTTTTGGAAATCAATTATTTAGTGGAACTATTAAATTTGATATGACAATTGCCGTATCAATGTAATTACTTTAATTCCTAGTAAAGGAGGTTGAGGTATGAAAAGTAATATAGCAAGAAAGTTAATAATGGGCCTTGCTGCAACTTGTGCAACAGCCGTTTGTCTAACCTCAACTACCTATGCGTGGTTTGCAAAGAATGCAAATGCGTGGACTGAGGAATTCACAATTAGGCTTCACACAGAAGAAGGACTTGAAATCTCTGTAGATGGTATAAATTATTATGATACCATCACAAAGAGTCAATTAACTAAGGCAATCGCACTTCAAAGATATAATCTAGTAAATGATCAAGATAAGACCTATGCTGAATTAACTGAAGCAGAGGTTAATTCCTATGGAGCTACAAGCTTATCTCCTGTATCACCAGATTCCAATTGGAATTTCTGGGGCTACAATACAGTAGATTATGCAGTTGAAGATCCAAACGAATATATTGATGGTGCATATTACATGCCAGTAAATTTAACAGAAAAGAAAGCGACAGCTTCTTATCTAAAATTTGATTTATACTTTAGAGCAATTCCATCATCCAATGATCCAAAGGATTCCTACAAATTAATATTTGCGGATGAGGCTCATGATGAAGGAATGGGTGTATCCTACATTAAGGGTGATAATTCAACAATTAAGCTTCACAATGAGCTTAAGGTATTAGAATCTAAGGATACAAGAACTCTTGGACCTACCGATGTGTTAGGCACATATAAATCTGGAGATGAAATTGAAGTCAATCCAGCAAATGCAATGCGAATTGGTGTTGCTGGAAATACTAATAGAATTTATGAACTAAATGAAGGATTAGGCTCTAGTGCATACTTGAATGCACCAGAGGGATTAAATGATCCTAATACTAATCCAATGGTAACTTATTTCAATAATACTCACCAAAGAGCGAATCTATATTTAAGAGATTATGCAACAGAGTATGTTGAAACAGTTAAGAATTTTGATGGTTTAGAATCCTTAGGTAATTTCACAAGAGATTCCCAAGGTAATTATAATGTCGTAACTGCTACATTCTATGTTTGGTTAGATGGATTTGATGCAGATTATCTAGAAGGTGTAGATACAAATTCTATTCGCTTCTTCCTAAATTTCACAAAGGTGGAGGGATAGAGTATGAAACAAAAAGCACTTAAGTTAATTTTATCTGGGGCAGCTTCCTTAGCCCTAGCAGTATCCTTAACCGCTACAACATTTGCCTATGTATTAATTGGCAATAATGTAGTAGTAGAAGAATTTGATTTCGAGGTTGAAGGTCAGGAAGGTTTACTTATCTCGCTAGATGGTGAAAACTTCAGCCAAGATATTACTTCTGAGCAATTAAAGATTAAAATCGCAGGCTCAGTTGAAGAATTTGACAAAAATAGAATTATCGGTACTACAGTAAAGCATGAATCAGGTAATGCAGTAGTTGATCAATATGGTCTAAATTTCACAAAGGAAATTATAGATTATGATAAAACAACAGATACCTATAGTAGAGACTTTAAGAGTGCCGTTCCAAATAAGGATTATCTAAAATTTGATTTATGGTTTAAGGCATTAAATACAGAAACCACAGCAACAAATTTTGAATTATCCTTTGGTGAAAGAACTTATATATCTGCCCCAACGTCAGAAGTTGAGCTATATAACAGTTTTGATACTTATACTCAAAATGATGAAGGCAAATATGAAAAGACTCATTATACGCAAGGAATGAAGCTTAAACAGAACATAGCAAATGCAATGCGTATGGGAATCTACAACGAAGACGAGACGAATAAACTCTCTGTCTATGAAGTAGTTGATGAAGATGACTTAGGCTCAGCAGCAATCGAAGGAAAGATTGATGCAAAGCATGATCCTTATTCATCTATCATGATAAATTATTATAATGTATTGTTCCCTAGATATCCATTTAGCAATGGTACACTTGTAAATAATAAATTAGATACGAGTGATAATATGCTAACGCATGTCGAAGGAGCAGAGGATGGCGAAGCATTCAATACCAAATCTAATTATGGTACTAAGGATGCTCAAGGAAATTGGAATGGCCAAAGGGTTGGTTCATTCACTACTCAAGATACACTAAAGATTACAGTTTACATTTGGCTTGAGGGCTGGGATGTAGATTACCTAATCGGCACTACAGTTGAAGGCGCAAAACTAAAGTGTGGACTTGAGTTCAACCTTGCAGAAGCCTAATTAAATTTGCTTTAGATAGCCAAAGGCTATTTAAATAAATGACATGAACTCCCCATGTCAAAATCAGCATAGCTGAAATAAAAAGTAAAGGAGGTATTATGAAGCTCTTAAGAAAAACGATCATGGGCGTATGTGCACTAACATGTACCGCAGTAACCTTCACAACAGCAACGTATGCGTGGTGGAAGAACTATACGAACGCAACCGTACAGGGCCTAAACATTACCGCAAATAGCGGACTTGGCTTTATGGTTTCCGTAGATGGCATCAACTACAAAAACGATTTGACTGCCGATGAAATCTATGGTGCAATGCTAGTGAGTTATTCTCCGAACGAATTTGGATTTAACCCAGTTGATGGTAAATTATATACTAAAACTGCAAAACCTGTCTTCGATGAAAACCAAAACCAAACCGGTTATACATATGAACTAGATCAACCAGCAAGTACTAAAACAATTACAGATGCTATAAAGAATTTAGAGCTAATGCCACTTACATCAATGAATGGTGTGGATATTACAGATCTATATAATTCAGCAGCATCCGTAAAAAGTGGAAGATTCATAGAATTCCAAGTATATTTCAAAACTGTTGGAAATCGAGGAGAATTCAAACAAGCAACGAGTGTAGAAGCAGGTAAACGTTACTATTCTTATACGAACCCTTATTATGTTCCATTATCTGAATTAAGTATTACCTTAGTTAATACATTAGATACAAATGGAGATCAGATCCCTGATGAACCAGATGTCAGTCAGTATTATTACAAGATTAATGGAAATGATGATAGCGAAGCGTATAAGACAAATTTAGCTCATTATAATAAGGATTATACCTATTATAAGGAATTCCATCATGTAATAGATATTACCGAAGATGCACAGAATTTACTTGATGATGACAAACCAATCTATGAATTGACAAATGGATATATGTATGAGATCTATCTTAATGGTGAAGAACAAACTTCAGATGCATTATTCGATAATGGTACATTAATACAAGAAGCTACACATATATCTCCAACAAGATTTACATCAGAAGATAAGACGATACCTCTTGGAGCCAATATGAGTACAGTGCTAAATGGCAATCCTGTAAACTTATATGGTCCGGATGCGGATAGTATTACAGTCTTTAGTAGTAATGCTATTCGAATGTCTATCACTGATGAAAATGCGTATGAAGCCTCAAAGGGAGCAACTGGTACACTCATTTACGAGCTTAATGATGCAGTAAATGGTGCATCCAATCTTGGTAGCTACGCATCAACTTATAGTGAGGAACACGCTACAACAGATTCCGATTACAGCTTTGAACAGGACTGTTTATATGGTACCCGTTATAGCGCATCTTATACTTATTATACAAATACTTATTATACAAACCTTAAGCAATCCGATTCACTAAAGAATAGGCTCATTGCTTATAGTGATCTCCCTACTACTATTAAGGATTTAACTAGTAAGGATGATGATGGTAATTTCACCTATAATAAGCGAATCACTACTTTATCATCTGGTGAGGATGGTAAGCTAATAACATTTAGAATCTGGCTAGAAGGCTGGGATGCTGATTGCTTTGATGGCCTTGAAAAATCAATTCAATCGCAGTTATCATTCTCGTCTAAGAGAATCAATTAATTAGTAGTATTTCCTGTTCAATTATTCAAAAAAACAAGCAATTTATACTAAAAATCAAAGAAAAAGGAGAAAAACAAATTATGAAAAAATCAAGAATTGCTAAACTTGCTCTTATGGGCGCTTCTATTACAGCTTTAGCTGCTACTCTTACTACTTCAACTTATGCTTGGTATGTTTCTAATAAGACTGCTAACGTAAATGCGGTTGCCGGTTCAACTGCTTCTTCTGGTGCTGGTTCATCTATTTCTTTATCAACAACTGGTAATATTAATGATTTCCGTAAAACAATTAGTTTAGACGATAAGGCCTATGGCTTAAATCCTGTTGATAGAACAGGAGTTACTCTAAACACTGCTACTGATCACCTTGGTGAAGTTGCGGCAGAATATAGAGTATTAGACGAAACAAATTTAGCTGCAGTAGTTCCTGCTACAGCTGCTCAGACTTCTGCAGAAGGTTATTGGTATGAATATAGATTCTATATTAAAGCAGATACCGCATGTACTGTTAGACCTACTATTACAGTAACAAATACAACACGTGTATTACCTACTCAAATAAATTATTCTGGAGGATATCAGGCTATAACTGGTGATTCAGCTCCTGATTTTACTGCTCAAACAGTTTACACAAAAACTGATGCTGGAACATATTCTGTAGTAGCAAGTGAGCCAACCGGTTGGGCTGAAAATTACAAAACTTATTATTATGCAAAAGCAAATAAAGTTACAGGTGTACAGCCTGGTGCAGACTTCTACGCTAATGCATTAAATTCTCTAGGAATGTCTTTAGGTATTTGGAAGGGAACAAAATTTGTGGCTGGTACTACTGATAACTTTGTTGGCGCAACAGGCGATGGCGCAATTCAAAACTTTGCTAATCCAGTTGCTCCTCATGGTGAATATATGAAGTTGACAGCATTAACTAATGATCAAAAACCAAGTGGTGCTTCCGAAGCTAAAGGTGGCGCTCAAGGCTATTATAATGAAATCGCTGGCGCAACACTTTCTGGGGAAGCAACATCTTCTTATGCTACAACTGATGGCTTTGCAAATATTACTCTAGCAGAAAATACACCATATTTATTAGTTTATCATCTATGGTTAGATGGTGCTGATGAGCAATGTTTCAATGCTTGTGCAGGTCAAACATTCTCTGTTGCATTCGATTATACAGTTGTTAATCCAGGCCAATAATTTGTTCTGAGATTTAATGGCGCCGCTAGATAGGCTGGCGGCGCCTATTTCTATTAAAATATAGAAAGGAGATACAAATCTATGCGAAAGAAGTATTTATTTGGTAAAAAACTATATATTAGCGTATTAACTTCAATCCTAGTATTACTTACTACTATAGCTACTACTTTCGCATGGGTTGGTGTTTTCGCTAATTCCACTTTTGAATCTTTTGATGTGATAATTAAAGCTTCTGGTTTGGAAGAATATGGAATTGTAATATCAGCTACAGGTGAAGAGGGAACGTTCTCAGATTCAATATCTAGCACTTCAATTAAAAGACAAATATTGGCTAATTGGGGTTACCATGATTCTGAAGTTATGGATGATAATACAGTAAATAATTTATTTTCTTCTTTAAATATGCATCAATGCACAAATACTCCTATTGTTAATGGTAATAAAATTCAAAAATTAGGGCAATTTAAGACAATTGAGGGAAATGATACACGTCAATATTATAAGTTTGACATTTATATATCTTCAACTCGTTTTTATGAAAAGAGTTCATCTTCAAGTTTCCTATTAGATGCTTATTTGAATCCGGGATTATTGCAAGCCAAAACAAAGCAATATAGATTATTAGGTACAGTTCCTTTCCCTTCTTCGTATGTTTCACCGCTTACTGATCTTCCTAATGGTATTAGGGCAATAAATGGAGGAGAAGAATTCTTAGAAGTTAACTCAAATGTTGCTTCTGCTGCGCGTGTTGCTTTTGAAAAATATGAAGTTGTTGAAAGAGGTGTACCATCATTATATGTAGGAAAAGAACCTATTTCGACAATTATTTATAGTGGAGATAGTTATAATTATCCTACTTATAATGAGATTGATAATATTCACGAATTTGGTGGTATATTGCCTGATGCATATAATTTTGCTGCTTTATATTATAATTATTATGATTTTGTTAATGCAAAAAATGGTGTTAATCATGTATCTGTTCCAGCAGAATTATATAACATTAGAGGCGTTGAATCAGAAACTGCAGATAGAACATTACATTCTACAACAAATCATTTGATTGATTCACAAAATAACGAAGAGAAGATAGGGCTGTCTACTATGATGAAAGTGTCTATATCCTTTTGGATTGAAGGTTGGGATGCTGATTGTTATAGCGTTTTAGATAGAAACCCAATTACTTTGTCTGTTTCTTTATCTTTAGCAAACGAAGAAATCTTCTAGTTTAAAATACAAAGAATAGGCACTATTTTGGGTGCCTATTTTAATTATTTAATTTGCTTGAAAGAAAAGGGATTAATATAACAAATGAAAATATAATTAATAATATATAACTTTCGATGCTTTCATTTAACAATTTTAATGCTTTTTCATTTAACACATTTAATGTTTTTTCTTTTATAAACCTGTTTTTTTGTTAAAATTGCTTGTAAATTAGAAATTATTATGTTATTATATTTTTACAAATAATGTGATTTAATTACGGCAAAACTAGAGCGATCTAGTGACGCAAAGCTAAAGGGTCTTAATGAGACAGCCAGTTGCCTGGCTGTCTTTTATTTTTTTAATTAAGAACAAGCTTCATTAAATCAACTATATAGTTATACTATATAAAGTTAAACTATAACCATTGAATCAAAGAGAAATTATTTGAGTTTTATGGATTGTGTGGTATAATTTTATTATAAGTATAAAAACGCTTACTGTATTTGGAGGTGGCTTTAATGGAAGAAAACAAAATTGTAGAAGAAAACAAGGAACCACAAGATAAAAAAGCATTAGTTAAAAAGATACTAGTTATTGTAGGAAATGTGGTATTTTATGCAATTATCATTGTATTGTTCTTGTTCTCATTAATGAACATAAACGCTGGTAATGGTACTCAAAACTTCCCTAACCTATTTGGTAAGGGTATGTTAAGCGTTGAGTCAAACTCAATGGAAAGAGATAATGGAGGATATCATCCGGCAGAATGGGATACTTATGGTATTGGTGAAATCAAGAAGGGCGATTTAGTCTATGATGATGTATTTAATGGAGATATAAACTCATTGAAAATTGGCGATGTTATTACTTTCTATGATGCCCAAATTGATGCTTTAAATACGCATAGAATTGTATATATTGATCTAGCAAATGGTTATGTAGTAACTCAGGGTGATTACATAATCACTCAATCGACTTCTGATACTTATTATTATGATGCAACAAATACAAACAAAATGAAGAATGATCAATTGATAGCCAATCATAACTATGCTCAAATAGTTCACTTCGCTGAGATTAAAGGTGTTGTTACTGGTGTAAAAGCTGGTGGCGGTGCTGTATTATCTAATATTCGTCAGAATTGGTTATTCTATTTTGTAATTCCAATTGCTGTAATCTTATTAGTTGAAATTGTATTCGTTGTTAAGAATTTCTTAGATTTAAGACATGACAAGAATAAGGCAGATCTTGCTG
>Ga0256407_10005394_pt1 | contig 20555 bp, 14 predicted proteins | sample RumenRJG_04DNA_FD_193489 | JGI IMG/M metagenome (GOLD analysis project Ga0256407, IMG submission 193489) | Bovine rumen microbial communities from Lethbridge, Alberta, Canada - RJG_04 | ecosystem: Host-associated > Mammals > Digestive system > Stomach > Rumen | place: Canada: Alberta... | reverse complement strand
TTTAATTGTTATTTGTTCCATTAATTTAGTAAGAGTTTCAGTTTGTTGATTTGATTTAGAAGATTTTAATTGTTGAATTGTTTCTTCTAAACTTTCTATATTTTCATCTTTATCTTTTAAAGTTATTTTTAATTTTATATTTTCATCTTCTTTATTTCTTATTTGATTCTTTAAATCAAATAATACATTCTCATTTTTTACATTATATTCATTAGTTAAATTGAATATTTCTTTTTTATATTTATTTTCTAATTCTTTATTTTTTTTCTCTAATTCATTTATTTTTTCATCTTTTAATTCTAATTCTTTTTTATAATTTAAATTGATATTAGTTATTTTAATATTTTCTTTTTTTAATTTAGTGATTTCATCAATTTTTTTTTGTATTTCATTTGAAATATCTTTTGTAGATTTATCTTTTTCATTATTTAATATCTTTATTGATGATTGTAAATTTCCATTTTCAAATTTTAACATCTCATATTCATCTTTTAATTTATTATATTCTTCTTTTTGATTTCTTAATATTTGATTTTTTTCTTCTATCATTTCTTTATTTTCTTTTTTTAAATCATCTATTATTCCTTTTAATTCAATTTCTTCTTCTTCAAAATATTTTATTTTTTCTTTTAATTGTTCAATAATTTTATTTTTATCATCTATATTTTCATTTTTAATATTACTTTGACTATTTTCAACATTTTTAAATTTAATATTTAATAAATTATATTTTTCTTTTAATTTTTTATTCTCTAAAACCAAATTATAATTTTCATTTTTTAATTGTTTTATATCATTAATATCTAATTCCTTATTTAAATTACTAGAATCATTTATATTTTCTAAATTCATTTCATTATTATTAAAAACAAGATTAGAAATATCAAATTTTAATTCTAAATTTCCTTTTCCTAAAACACATTTTTTAATTTCAATTTGAATACTTTCATCATTTTTAATATCTTTTATTAATATATTTCCTATTCCTGCTGTTTGATATCCTCCTTTTGTATAAACTAATAATAAAATTTCTAATTCTGATTCATTATTAATAATATCATTTTGGTTAATATTTAAATATAAAATATCATCTATTAAGTCAGATGGTTGATTTTTTATTACTTTAAAAGGATTTTTTGATTCTACATATTCTAAATTATTATTATCTTTAAGTTGAATTCGAATTTTAAAATGGCATGTTGTAGAATAATTGGAATGTAATTTTAAAATTTGAATTTTTATTTTAGAATTCATTTTTTTTTAATTAATTGGTTGTTAAATAAAGGAAAAAAAATTGAAAAAAAAATTTATTAATTTTAATTATAAAAATTCAATTTCAAATTCATCATCATTTAAATAATTTTCATTATTATTATTATTTTTTTTTTTTTTATTATTATCAATACATAATAAATCTATTAATTTTTTTAAATCTTTTGATATTAATTTTTTTTTTTGTTCATTTTGTGAAGTTTTTATTTGTAAAAATTTTATTTTTTTATTTGTAATTACAATTTTAGAAGATATTTTTTTCTTTTCTTCAATTAAATCTACAATTTTTTGAGAAAAATCTTTTATTTTTTTTGTAATATTTTCCATATCTTCAGTTTCTTCTTTAGTTTCATTTTCAAATTTTATTTTTTGTTTCTTTATTTCTTCTATTTTATTTTTTAAATCATTATTCTCTTTTAATAATAAACATTTTAATTCTTCAATTGAATAATTTTTATAATCTTCACTTTTATTTAATTTATGTCTTTTATATAATTCTATCGGGGGAGATTTAAATGAACTTCTTTTTTTAACTTGTTCACATTTTGGTGATAATATTGTTTTTGTTTCAGTATGACTATTTCTATTTCTATTTAAAGAATTTATAATATTTTTTTGTTTAGTTGAGGAATCTTTAATTCTTAAAGGATATTTTGTATTTATTCTTTCACTTTTAGGATTTTTTAATTTATTTGATTTAAAATTTTCTTTATATTTTTGATAATTAAATCCTTGAGTTTGTCTTGATGTAGATGGAATAAATAAATTTTGATTATATGATGTTTTTTGAGATTTTCTTTTTGTTAAAAACTTTGAAAGATTCATCATAAATTTTTTTATTTTTATTTATTAATTTTTAGCGATTAATCTTAAAAAATAATACATAATTATTAAAAACTAATAAATAAAATTATTTATATTTCAAATTTAAAAAGCAAAGCTTTTTATTTTAAAAAATTAACTCTCCTAAAATTATTTTTTATAATATTATTTACATTGAAAAATAAAATTAAAAATCAAATATAATATAATTATAATATACAAATCAAATACCATAAAAATAAAATCTATAAATCCATCACAAATATTTTCATACTACCTGTTTTAATTATCATTTTATTTTTTAAACCAATTCCATCTTTTGTAAGTAACCATAATCCATTTGTGGATAATTTTTTATCATATTCATTATATAAACCATCATATATATACCAATTATTATTTTGATAAATTAATGTACATTGTACCTTGCTTACAGAATCATCATTATATTGATAATTACATATATCACTTCTCCCTATAGAAAAATAATTATATTCATTATTAGTAAATGATATTTCTGATTGTTTTTCAGAATTATTAAATTTATTTAAAAATTTAATATTTATTTGAGTTGAATTATTTTTCAATTTTTTAATATCAAAATACATAAAATCAACACAAAAACTAATTATCATATTTTGTTTAATAATTATTTCTTTAGTTAATTTTACAAAAGTCCCAGTCCCTGATAAATTATCAAAAATATAAAATTTCTTTTTAATTTCATTATAATTAATATAAAATTGGATAGGACTTATTGAATTATCATTAATAATATAATCACAATTCTGATCTCTTCCAAATGAAATTTTTGAACCTTTTTCATAATTGTTATTTTTTTGTTTATATTTTGATATAATAGAATTTTCTGTAATTACTATTTCATCTATTAAACTATTAGAACTATCATGTAATTTCAATAAAATTGAATTTATTAATACTTTTGATTCATTTAAACTTATTTTTGTACTGAAATTGTTATAATTTGAATAACGAGCCATTCTTTCTTTATTTTTTTTTTCAAAATTTTGAATAAATTCTTTTTTTTCTGTTAAAGCTGTATTTTTTGAATCGTTTTTTATTTCACTTTCTTTTAAAATTAATGATTCTTGTTTTTCTGACATTTTAGAGTCTGCTTGTATTAAAAATACAGTATTTTGTTTATGTTTAGGAAAATTACATCCCATTTTTTTTAGTATGATTATTATTTAAATTATTTATAAAGATTTATTATTATATATTAATTAATATATTTATTATTTTTCAATTATAATTTTGAAAAATAATTATTATGAAATTTTTTTGATTTAATTCTTAAATATGATATCTCAAAAATTCCTTTTATAATTTCATTAATTTTAACTATTGCATTAATTAATGAATAAAAGAATACAAAAAAATAAATAAATTTCAAAATAATTAAATTATAACCTTTAACACTTATTTTTTTTCTAATAAAAAATAAGTTGTTTTTATTTAATTAAATTATTTATTTCACATATATGTAATATTCAATTAAATAATTATTAGAATGAGCTATAAAACTTTTCTCTATTCACAAAAATTTAAAAAGGATTATCATTCATATTTATATCATTATTAAAATTTGAGTACTTTAATCCATCAAAATCTTCTTCATAAATCGGAGCAATATTATTCAAATCATTCATATTATTTTGTTCTCTCTCAGAATAATAATTAGAAAACTCATTATTATGATTATTATTTGTTTTTTCTTCATCTTTATTATATTCCTCAAAATTAATATCAAAAGTATTTTTTCTATTTTCAATATTATTATTAAATGAATTTTGTTCTGATAATTTTCTTTTTTTTTGAGGAAAAAAATTTTTATAAATATTCATATCAATACCAAATAAATTACCTGTATATTTTTGAAACTCATAATTATTATTATTCATATATTCACTATTAAATCTTTCTCTATGTTGAAAAATATTATTTGGATGATGATTATTATTATTTATTTGACTATTTAAACTTTTTTTCCTAACAAAATATTCTTTCATTTCCTCATAACAATTTTTAGTTTCACTTATTTCATTTTTATTATTATTTTCAAGAAAATTCAATTCAGAAATTTCCATTGATTTTCTATGTGAAATATCTTTATGAATATTAAATATTTTATTTTTTCCTTTTAGTCCTTTTTTTTTTTTAAATGAAATATTATCATTATAATAATCACTCATATTTTTTTCATTATCAGAATCAATATCAACATCATTTTTATTAATACTTAAATTATCATTATAAAATTTACAATTAATAACACTGATTAATTTTTCTTTTTGATTATTATTCAATTCAAATTTTCCTTTTTTTTCATTGGAAATAATCATAATAACATAATTTAATATAGCTTCAATATTAATATTCCCTTCATCATTTAATTTAAAATCCTTTAAATTTTTTTTACTTGAATCAATCAAATTTTTTTTAATTCTCAAAAAAAATTTTTGAGCATGAGATCTAGCTTGAGTACTTGATCTTGTTTTTATAATTTTTTGAACATTTTTCCATTCATTTCCATATTCTAATATACCATCAATGAATTTTTGATGTTCTTCTTCACTCCATCTACCTGAATTAAAATTAGAATTTTTAGTCATTCCTTCTTCTTCAGTTGAAGGAAATCTTATTATATGAGAATTTGCTTCTGTACTTATTGTTTTTGAACTTTGTGGTGTTTGATTTTGAAATGGAAAAATAGTAATTTTTTCATCTTTATTGATTTGTATTATTTTTGTGTTTTCATTATTCTCTAACATTTTTTTTTTCTTTGTAAATTTTTATTTTATTTTTATGGTTTTAATATTTTTATATTATCGTGAAATTAATATTGACAAAAATTTAAATATATAAATAAATACTTTAATATATAAAATTAAAAAATATTTTAAAATTGGATTTTTTTTTAATATTTTTTTTAATGAAATTCATCAACAAAATTAGTATTTACACATTTACTTTTTCTAGAAGAAGTAATTAAATTTAATAATTCACTTTTAGCTTTTTTAACAGTTGGATCATTATAAAAAATATGTTGAGCTAATTTATTTAAATTATCATTAGTAATATAACCAATAGGTTTTAATCTTGGTCTCATTTTATTTCTTAAACCACTATATCTATTTTCAATAACTTTTAATTGTCTATACATTTCAAAATTTGGAATTGATTTCCAATAAAAATCAGTATTAATATTAGGATAAAATATTTGTCTACTTTCAACTTTACCATATCGATTTGATATTCTTTTCATTTCATTATTTAATTTTTGCTCAAATGAACTTATTGGATGATAAATATGTGTTTCTTCTACTTTTCCTTCAACATAATATTGATTTTTTACATGACCAAAAAAATGTTTTGGTGGTTTTATTTGGGCATGTTGTGGTATTTTATATTGATAATTATATCTTGTTGGATTTATATTTAATTTTCCTAATTTATTTTGAAGGAATTTATTACTCACTTTTGGTTTTATTTCTTGTGATTTGTATAATTTTGATGTTGTATATATACTTTGATTTTTTGATGTTTTTATTTCTTCATTTGATTCATCATTTAATGTTGACATTATTTTTTTTTTTTATTTTATTTTAATGTGTTATATAATAATATTTTTTTTTAATTAAAAGAATTTAACACCTATAAAATATGATATGCAATATGATATATATTAATTATAAAAATATTCCCAAATAATATATAATATATAATAATAGTTCATTCAAAAAAAATTTCAAAAAAAAATTTTCTTATCATCTTATAATTATTATAAAAATATATACATTTAGAAAAAAATATATAAAATAAATTTTTTTCTTATTCTTTCATAGCAGCATCAATTAAATTTTTTCTATTATTAAATTCTTTTAGATATTCTTCTTCAAATTTAGATAAATTACTATTACTACTTTGATTAACACTACACTCAGGAAATAAATTATTATAAACATCATTATTAATCCAAGAATGCATTTTAATTTGATTTAAACTCAATCTTTCTTTAGGATCATAACAAACTAATCTTTCAAATAAATCTTTAAAATTATTAGAAATAGAAACATCAATTTCATCAAAAGGAATTAATTTCCAAAATTCATCAAATTTCTCATTTATAATATATTTATATCTATTATCAGCAAAAGTTGCACTATCAAAAGGAAAAAAACCAAAAATTAAAATAAATAAAATAACTCCCATTGAAAAAATATCATTTTTAATTCCATTAAAACCTTTTGTTGCAGATTGAAAAACTTCTGGTGAAATATAACTACTTGTTCCAATATTTTCATAAATTAAACCATCATTTATATTTCTTGAAAAACCAAAATCAATTAATTTTATTTTAAAATCTTCAGTTAATAAAATATTTTCTAATTTAATATCACAATGACATATTCCACTTTTATGACAAGTTTCAACAGCGTCTAGTAAATCTGAAAATATTTTTCTAGAAATTTCTTCATTAAATCCTATTTCTGGAATTTTTATATAATTAAATAATTCTCCATTTGGTAAATATTCAAATATAGCAAATTTTACTTCTTCATTTGAAAAATAATTTGCTATTTCAAAATTTTCTAATGAGCCTCCTCTTTCTAAAAATCCTTCTCCATTTGTTATTAATTTTACTATATTTTTATTTGGAGGAATTATTGTATTTAAAAATAATGTTTCTGTGTCATATGCTTGCACATCTGTGTATAATTTTATTGCATATTCTGAATTATCTTTATTATTTAAGGATAAATATACATATGATGTTGCTCCTTCTCCTATTTTTTTTATTATGTAATAATCTTCTTGTTTGTTATGTAAAATTGCAGCATAGTCTTCAAAATTCATTTTTTTTTTTATTTTCTTAATATATTTGTAACAAATAAATAGAAATTTATTCTTTTTTTTAATAATCATTCTTATAATTAATTAGATAATATTTTTAAAATTGTTTATATATTTATATAAAAAAATAAATAGTTGATTATCTATTATTATCAATAATAATACTTTATATACTTAATATATTATAATGGTGAAATAATTGAATTTTAAGTGAAATTTATGTCTTAATATAATATTTTTTTCCAAATTAATGTCTACTAACTTCAATGATACCTGTAAATTTTACATTTAAATTTTTTTTCCCATTTTTTTTTGCTGGTTTAGATATTTTTCTATAAAAATCTTCTCCTTTATTTCCATATATTTTTTTATAAACTATAATTATAAAATTAAATTTTTACATTTTTTTATAAATTTTTCCCTTTCTTTTGGATCATTTCTATTAATGCATGTATTAAACTTAGTTATCAAAAAAAGTTTTTGTTCTTCAATAGTCATAGATTCAAATTTTATGTAATCATCTTCTATTTTTTTTTTATTTTTCCAAAAAAATTTTATAAATTTCATGATAATTATAATAAATAATGAAATTATAAATGATTTATATTGCATCAATTCATTGAATGTACGTTTTAAGAAAGACATTTTTTTAATTATATACAATACTTTTAAAATAATATTACTTTTTTTAAATTTTTAAATATAGAAAAATAAGAATAATAAACTCATTTAAATAAATTACATAATCAAATTCAAATAATATTATTTTTAAATAATAATAAAAAAAATTTCATTTCTACAAAATAATATTATAATTATTAAAAATCATTTAAAAAAATAGTAAATAATAAGAATAATAATTATTTCAATTTTAAATTCTAACTTTTAATACAAATTCTTCGAAGAGTATTTTTTAAATAAATTTCAAACTCAAAAGTGTCTAATAATATAATATTTTTTAATAACTTAACTAAAAGTAATAAATTTTTACATCAAATCTTTTGAAAAGGAATATAAAATTGTGATTCATTTGAATATTTCTTATAATCTTTTTTAAAAAATCCAATTATACCTAATAAATTATTTTTAATGTAATAAATTTTCTTAATTAAAATTAAATCTTAATAATTCATTTAATAAACCAATTCATATATCTCATCATTGAATAAAAATATTATTTGGAATTATATGAATAATATTAATGAAATATTATTTTTTTATTTTTTTTTGAAATTCTAAAATTTGTTTTATTTCATGATTATAATTTGATTTAATTTTGTTTGAAATTCTTCTAATTAACTTATTATTTTTTTTCTTTAACATTTTATTTTATAAATAATTAGGATAATTATATTATAATCAAAACATAAATTTTCTTTCACCAATTCAACTTTTAATAAAATTCAAAATTAGGTTTCAAAAAATTCTATAAACAATCATATTATCTTAATATATTGAAAATTAAACTTTTATATTATTTTATAAGTTAAAATTGATATTAAATTATTATTTTATAAATTTGGTTTTGTTTTTTTTTAATATTTGAATTTTTAAAGAAAAAGTAATTTCATAAAATAATTTTTAAATTTAAAACAAAAAATAAAAATGAAGAAAAAGAAAGGAATGTCATTAGAAGATAAAAGGCAAATTTTATTAAGTTTATTTAAAAATGATCATTCATTTTTTCATTATAAAGAAATAGAAAAACATTGTACTCATCACAAAATAAATTTTATGATAGTAAAAGATTTATTACAAGGAATTTTAGCAGATAATTTAGTAGAAACTGAAAAAATTGGTTCAAGTAGTTTTTATTGGTCTTTACCAACAAGAGTTCTCGCAGCAAAAAAAAATACATTAAAAAGGGAAAATGAAAGAAATGAAATAATTAATTCAGATATTGAAAATACAAATAAAAAAATACAAGAATGTAAAAATTTAAGAAAAAATAATAATAGACAAGAAAAATTAGATGAATTAGATGATTATTTAAAAAAAAAAGAAGAATATGACAAAATTATAAAAGGTTTTAGGAAATTTGATCCAGAAAGATATGAAAAATTAATTAATGAAAATAAATCATATGTACAATTATATGATAATTGGGCTGATAATATTTATACTTTGGAACAATGGTTAAGGACAAAAAGACCTGATGTTAAAATAATTGATATGTTTCCTGAATTAAAGGAATTACATTTATTTGATGAGGAAGAATAAATAAAATATAAAAATAAATATCATTTTAATATTAAATTAATATATATAATATTATTATTTTTTTAAAATTAAAAAATTTGTTTATTTATTTTTAAAAAAAAACAAATTTAAAAATATAAATTAATATATAAAAAAAAAAAAATAAAAACAAAATAATTAATTTTTAAAAAAAGGATGTTTAAGTGCATTTTTAGCGCTAATTCTTTCCTCAGAATCCCAAGCAATCATTTTCAAAATTAAATCCCCAGCTTCCTTAACATCATTTTCATCATAAAACTTATTAGCATTAATAACATTTTTAATATCAGCTTTTTCAATTTTATCCATATTAACAAAATAATTCATAAAGGAATCAGGTAACTGAAATTTTTCAAAATACCCTTTATTAGGATTACCTAAAATACACATATGTTCAAAAATTTGTAATCCTTCAGTTTTCCCAGGAAATAAAGGAATTAAAGTAAATAATTCAGCAAAAATACAACCAGCAGCAAAAATATCAATTTTATCATCATAATCACATTTTCCTAAAAGTAATTCTGGAGCTCTATAATATCTTGATACAATATATGGTGTTGATTTAGTATCTTTTTCTATAAATTTTGAACTTCCAAAATCACAAATTTTTACTCTTTCATCTTCTGTAAATAAAACATTTTCTGGTTTTAAATCACGATGTACTATATTTTTTGAATGACAATATTCTAATCCTTTTAACATTTGTTTCATTATTGATTTTATTTTATTTATTGGGATAAATTCTTTTTTTTTTCTTTGTTCTTCTAAATAAGTTTCTAAACTTCTTGTTACATATTCAAAAACTAAATTTTGAATTACTTTTCCATCATCATTAACTGAGTAAAATGTATCTAATAATTTAACTATGTAATCACAATCTTTTAATTCAGATAAAACTTGATATTCTCTACTTAATTTTGAACCTACTTTATGAGTTCTTTTTATTGCTACTCTGGTATCATGGACTCTGTCATATGCTTCTATTACATATCCAAATGCACCTTGACCTCGGAGAGATATTGGCTCGTAGTCTGGAATTGAGGAATTTAACATTTTTTTTTATTTTTGAGGGAGTTTATGTTTAAATTTAATTTTTTTTTAAGTCGTATTTATTTCGATGAAAAATAATTATTTTTTTTTTATTGTTATTTTTTTATTTTTTTTCTATTATTATATTATGAATATTTAAAATGATATTTTAAGTTTAATAATTATTTTAATTTTTACAAATTTTTTTCACCAAAGTTACAATAATTTTATAATTTTATATACAATCCTTATCAATAATAAATACTTAAAAATAAATCATAAATATTCAGTAATTTTTTTATTTTTTGTTTATGATAATTATTAAAATATTAAACAACAGTTAACATCTGTTTTTTCTTTATATTTTTTTCTTGAATATTCATTTTTAGTATTAAAGTTTGCATCTGATTTATTTATTTTTAAAAATTTTTTATTTTCTTTATAATTTTTATTTACCCAATTAGTATAAAGTGAATATGGATTTTTATATTTATATCTAAATGATTCAGGAGAATTATTTATATTATATGATATTGAATTTGTTTTTGGAATTGAAGAAATATCTATTATTTGTTCTGATGAATTCATATCTTTTGATGAAAGTTTTGTATTTATTTGTGATTCTTTTTTATTTTTCCTTACATAAATTTTTTTGATTATTAATTCATTATTATTATCATTTAATTCTGAAATTTTAGATTTATTTTCAATAATATTCATTTGTTGAATTAAGATTTTACTTTTTGATGGTCTGTAATTGTTGTATAAATTTGTATTAATTATGTTATTTTTCATTTCAATATATTCTTATTAAATAATTTAGTTGTAGGATATAATTATTTTGCAAATATTATTTTTATTTTTTATAAATATTTTTAATATGTTTTTATATTAAAATTATAATTGTGTTTTAGATTTAAATTCGAATTTTTCAATATTTATTCATATTTTTCTCAAAATATAATATATTTATTATCTGATTATTCATATACTATTATTTTTTTTTTTACAATTATTTAATATTTTTTTCACATTTTATAAAAGTTTTATGTTTATTATATATGTTTTAAATTTACATGGAATATTTTCTTACCATATTATATAGTTTATTTTGAATTATATATTTTTTATCAAACATAATTTAAGTATTTTATATAATTTTTTATAAAATAATTCTTTTTAAATTTATTAATCCCCCCATTCACAATAAATGAAAAACTCTGTCTTCCGAATTATTAAGTTGGAAATTTATAATTTTTTTTAAATATATTTTATTTACTTTTTCTAAAAATATGAAAAATAAAAGCACAACAAAGTTTTCATTAAAATTTAAAAAAATTATTTTTTTTTATTTATAAATTATCTAAAATTATTGATGGGAAAAAGGAATAAAAAACATAATAAACCTCATCAAGATACATTATCAACATATAAGGAAATAGAAAAATTTATAAAAGAAGAACAAGATGCAAAAAGAGATAAATTTACATTTAATCAAAAAAAAGTTAAAATGCCATATAAAATGTATATGGGAATTAAAAATAGTGTATTAAAGAAACATAAAAAAGAAATGGAATTTAATAAATCAAATGATATTATTGCACAATCTGGAAGAAATCAGAAATTTATGACAAAGATAATTTTAGATAAATTTGAAAAACAAAAAGAACAAAAAAGAAATAGAAAATTACAAATATCAAGGAATAAAAGAAAAAGTCAATTAAAAGATGGAACATTAAAATTAAGTAAAGATTTTAAAAATAAAATAAACCAAAAATAATATATAAATAATAAATATTTATGAAATCAATTGAAATTTAAAAAAAAATAAATTATATATCTTCAATAGTATTAACTGTAAATTTCATAAAAACTCTAATTTCATCATTTCCCTTAAATATAAATTGATCAGTAACAGTTAAATTTTTTTCTTTTGCATCTAATTCAATTTTTGTTTGAGAATAAATCGAATCATCATCTTCATTATTAAAACAAATTGATATTTCCATTTTTTCTTCATTTGTTGAAGAATATAAATTAAATTTAAAAGTAAATGGTAAATTTTTTATTATATCATTTATTTTATTCTCTTCTTTACTACTATATACTTCATTATTATGAGAATAAACAGAAAAATATAAATTTTTATCTTTTAATTTATCTTTATCTACAATATTTGTAATTTCTGCATCAACTTCTTTTAATATTGTCATTTCATCATCATTAATTTCTTTTGATTCTTCTTTATTTTTATTTTCATTTTCAGAATTTTCTTTTTCTTTTATTTCATCATTTATTTCATCTATTTCTGATTTTTCTTTTTCTTTTATTTCATCATTTTTTTCTGATTTTTCTGTTTGTTTAAAATCTTCATTTACTTCATCATTTATTTCTTCATTTATTTCTGATTTTTCTTTTTCTTTTATTTCATTATCATTTATTTCTGATTTTTCTGATTGTTTAAATTCTTCATTTTTTTCTGATTTTTCTGATTGTTTAAATTGTTCATTTAATTCATCATTTATTTCATTATTTTCTTCTTCATTTTCATCATTTTGATTATTTATTGAATTTAAATTTTCATTATCATCATTATTTCCATTATTATTAAAATTATTTTCCTTTTCACTAAATTGACTATTTTGAATAGAAGGTAATTTTTGGAAACTTTTTTTACTTGAATTAATACTACTAATACTACTTTCTTCTTTAACTAACCCATTTAAATTAGTAGGATTTTTTTTTCTTTTTCCTTTTTTATCATAATTAGAATTATTAGAACCAAAAGGAATAAATTTACCTTGAATTTTTATATTTCCAATATGAATATTATCATTATTTAAAATTTGAAAATTATCATCAATTGCATATTTATCAATAAAATTTTTAGAAAGACAGCAAGTCCAATCAAAAGAGCATTGACCTAATTCAATAATATCATTATTATTTTTTAAAAATAAACTAATAGTACAATTAGAAGAAATATCATTTAAAGTCTTTTTCTTTAAAAGACATCTAGTTGCCCAATTAAATGAAACATCATATAAATCATCAGAAATAATATCTTTACTATTAGAAATTTTATCAATTCCTTGTAATGAAAATTTTAAAAAGAAAGAATAAGGTGAATTAATACTTTTAGGTAAAATAATATTTTGTGCATTTTTAACTTGAATTTTTAATTCTCCATTTATAATATCATTATTATTAAAAAATTTCATTTTAGAAGAAGAAGAAACTTGTGGTTTTTGTATTATACTACTTTTCATTAAATTTTCATTTTCTTCATTATGACTTATTGATCTTTGCATATCTTTATTATTTTTTATTGATTTATTTGATGAATTTTCACTTATATAATCATCATTATTTAACATATTCATTTCATTTGTTTTTTTTAAATAACTTTTTGAAAAATCACCTACTTTTTCTCCTATATTTGTTATTTCTGCAATTGATGAGGAAACTGTAACTTTTCTATTTAATGTTTTTGTTTTTGAATTTTTACTTTCATTTGATATTTCATCATATAATTCACTTTTTTTTTCTTCTATTTCTTCTTGGTTATCAAAATTATAATGATCATAATTTTCTTCTTCTTCATCTATTTGTTGCTTCATTTTTATTGTATTTTTTCCTATCATTTCTTCATCATGTATATTTTTATAACTTAAATTTGAATATCTTTTATCTGATTTAAATGTGTCTTCTCCGTTATCTTCTTCTTCGTTTTCGTTTATTTTTAATTGTTCTTTTTTTACATTTTTTTGGTTTTTATTTGTTTTATTTAAGTTAAATTTTATTTTTTGAGTTTAATTTGATATTTGATCAATTATATTTTTTCTTTCATTTAATAATTTTGTTAATATATTTATGTCAATTAAGGGATTATTATTATTTTTTGTTTTATTATCTTTATAATCCCAATTTTCAAAAATTCCTTTTGCATCATTTTTATTAATATAAAATTTCTTACATGCAATATCCATAAAATCTTGATATGATAATTTATCATTTGAACATCTACAACTTAAATCTTTATATAATTCTTCTACAGTTTTATTATTTTCACTCAATTTATATATTATATTATATAAACATTCATTTAATTTCTTAACTTTATTTTCACTTCTTTGATTGAATGCATTATATATTTTATTAATTGGTAATTTCATATTATTTTCAAAACCAGAAATTTTAATAATAGTATCTCTAATATCAAATGGAATTTGTAAATAATCTAAAACAGAATTAAAATCATTTTTTAATAAATGCATATCATTATCTTGATCATATAAAGATAAAGCATTATATAATCCTCCATTTTTTTCACATAATTTATTAAATGAATAAATATTTGATTCTTCTTCTAAAGAAATATTTTCTTTATCTGATAAGGCAGGATATAATTTTGGATTTATTGCTTGAAAATTATTTGAAATATTATTATTATAATTTGGAATTCCCCTTTTATTTTCTACTTTTATTTCTTCAATTTCATTATTTAATTCACTTAATTGTGCAGTTAATTCATTTATTAATTTATCCTTTTGAATTGATTCATTTTGTTGTAATTGAAATGCTTTATTCTCAAATATTTTTATATTTTCTGTTAAATTTTTTATTTGATCTGTCAAATTAGAATTTTTATCTTTAAGCATTTGATTTTGATTTTGATATTCATTTAATTCAACTTTTAATTTAAGTACTTCTTCACTTTCTTTAGCATTTTTTTCATCTTCAAATTTTTTATTTAAAGATTTTAATTGTTCTCTCAAATCATTAATTTCTTTTTTTTGTTCAATAAAATATTCATTTTCTCCAGTTTGAACACCATCATTTTCAAAAGTATTAAAATTATTCCCACTACTAACAATATTATTATTTAAATTTTGTCTTCCTTCAATACTCATTTGTAAATTATTTTGAGAAGTATAAAGAAAATTATTTTTTAAACTTTTTTTTTCTTTATTAAAAAAAAAAGCCATATTAGGTTCATCACCATTTCCCTTTGGTAATTGTTTAGTATAAGGTGATAGAACATTATAAATTGCAATTGCTGATTCTTGTGGTGATAATTTACTTAAAAATTTATATAAATCATCCATATTGTGTATTCTTTCTAACCAACTTCCACTATATAATTCTGGTTTTGTTAAATGTTGCATTGTTTGAACTCCATAATCTTGAATATCTCCCATAAAATTTACTAATTTTCCTTTATTTTGATTTTGAATTAAACTTAATAATTTTGGGTCTTGTTCAAATTCTTCTTCAATTTGTTTATTTTGATTTGTTCTTAATTGTTTTCCTTTTTGAATATTATTATTATCGATATTTTTTTCTTCTTCTACTTTTATTTCTTCATTTTTATTATCATTAATATTTAAATTTTTATCATTTTCAATAATATTATTAATATTTCCATTATCTAAATTATTTGTACCTTTTTGTTTAAATTTATCCATTTCATCCTTAAATTCTCCTCCACAATACATAACAATAATTTCTCTAATTTTTTCATTACAAGCAATTTCTAAACAATTCCTATTAGTTCTACTATCTTTCAAAAAAGGATTAGCTCCATTTTCCAACAATAACTTAATAACTTTTCCTTTACCAGCATCAGCAGCAAAATGTAAAGGAGTCATTTTTTCCTCATCAACACAATTAACATTAGCTTTCCCTTTAATTAACAATTTAATAATATCTATTTGTGCATTAGTCCCATTCCAAATAGCATAATGTAAAGGAGTTCTCCCATAAATATCAACATCATTAATTAAATCAGGAGCTTTATTTAATATAATTTTAACTATTTCTGGATTATTACTACAAGATGCATAATGTAAACAATTTCTACCAATTGAATCTTTTGATAATATTTCACTTTTACCTTTTAATAATTCATTAAAACAATTTAATCTTCCAAATTGACATGCTAAATGAAGAGGAGTTCTTAAAAATTTATCTCTTACGTAAACTGAAAAATTTTTGGATATTAAAAATTGAATTATATCAGAATGACCACATTTAGATGCAATATGTAATAAACTTTTTTTATTAGTATCAACTAAATTTTGAATTTCTGTTAAATATTGATTATTTTTTTTAAAATATTCTATTATTTTTTGTAAATCACCTCTTTCTGTTAAATCAAATAAAACTCCTAATGGTGATTTTAACATTGCTGATGTTGATTTTTTATTCATTGATGTATTCCATTGAATATTAAATTTTGCTTGTGATAATCTTTCTTTTGCTTTTGATTTATTCTCATTTGACCATTCTGTTCCTGTTTTTTTTAAGAAATTTTCTTCAAAATTTGGATTTATTATTGTCATTGCTAATTCTTCTATTGATAATGATTCAAATCCTTTTTTTTGAATTTTTTCTATTATTTTTTCTTCTGCATATCTTTCATCTTTTGAATATGAATTTTGTTTTTGGGAATTGTTTTGATATATTTTACTACGAGAAGCATAAGAAGTCATTATTGAGTTTTTTAATTTTGTTTTTATATTTTTTTTTAAATTTTTTTTTTTTTTTTTTTTTTTTTTTTTTTTTTTTTTTTTTTTTTTTTTTTTTTTATTTTTTTTTTTTTTTTTTTAATTTTAATTAATTTTGACTTTTTTGAATAATTTTTTTATTTATAAATATTTTTATTTATTGTCAATTATTTTTATTATATTAAATTATATTCATTGTTTTTTGTATTAAATTTTATTTTTTTCCCATCAATATTTATATGATTTTCTAAAAAAGAAATTAAAGAATTTGGATATAAATCTCTTATCATTTTATAACTTTCTTCACTTTCTTTTTCTACACCTTTCCATTTAACTCTTAACATTAATTTATTATTTTCTTCATATATATTTGTTAATCTTTCAGGAGATTTACTTAAATCTAAATATTCTTCTTCATTCAATTCATTTTTATTATTAGAAGATAAAACAAGTTCATCATAATTTTCATTTCTTTTTCTTCCAATAAAATAATTATTTTGTTCCTTTTTAATATTAGTAATAGGATATTCATTTAAATTAATTATTCCTTTTTTATATTGTTCATTTAATTCTTTTTCATATTTATCAATTAAAACTCTTATTGATGATAAATTTTGATAGAATTCCCAAGTATTATGATTTTCATTATAACCAAACCATTTAACATAATAAGATATATTTCCATCTCTTTCTATTCTTTTTCCATCAATTCTTTCAATTTGTTTTTCTTGTTTATTCTTATTCATAAAATAAGTTTTTATAAGTTTAAATTTTAATATTAATAAGTTTATATTTATAAGAATTTAAAATGAAATAAACATATTTTAATTTAAATATAATTTATTAAAAAAATTAAATTTGGCTTTTATACAAATTTGACTGTAATAAAGAAGAATTATATTCATCAAAATCATTATTAAATAACATTTTATTTTCAAATCTAGAATTTTCAATTTGTTGATTAATAATTTCAGTATCTTCATCAAAGAATTTATCAAATTCAATAAATTTAATAAAAGGTTTTGAAGTATTAATTGGTTCTAATTCAGATAAATCTTTAATAAATTTTTCAAGTAATTGAATTTTATTTTCATGAAAAGAACCATATCCAAATTCATTTATATTAATAAATATATTTGATGATTGAGGTAAATTTACAATTCCTTTAAAAAGACTTTTTAAATTTTTATATAAAGTTGCAAATTGATTAAATTTTTTTGTAACTCTCCAATTTTGATTATTATAACTGATATCAATTATATATTCTAAATAAGGTTTATCTAATTCATCTTGTTTTAATCTTCCTTTTAATATTTTTAATTTTAATCTTTCTGGGAAAAATTCACCTGAAATTGATGTTATATTATTATTTATTGTTGAATTTAATTGACAATTTAAATAGTGATTTTGGAAATTTTCATATGTAAAAATTTTTAAACATGATTTACATTTTAATCCTTTTGTATGATTAATTATATCTTTATATTTATTTAATAATATTATTTGTTCTTCTAAATTTTTTATTTTATTTTCAGTTGTGTTTAATTTTATATTTAATTCATTATTTTTTTGTGTTGTTTCATTTAAATTTTGAATAAAATTACTATCTGAATTTCTATCGGAACGTTTTTGATTTTCAATTATTTTTTGAAATAAATTTTTATTTTCTTCATTTTGTGTTTTAATATTTTCTTTAAAATATTGAACAAAATCATTCATACTTTGATTTAAAAATTCATTTGATTCTGTTCTTTTTTTTTCAGATTTTAAGATTTCATTTTGAGTTTTTAAATTTAATATTTCTGAATTAAATAATTCTTTATTATTTTTTAAATCATTCATTATATTATTATATTTATTTTTCCAATTTTGAATTTCATTTTCTAAATATTGTACTTTTTGTTCATGTATTAATTTTAGTTTATCATTATTTTTTTTTATTAATTCCATTTGTTCTTCTTTCATATGTAATTCTGTTTCATTATGATTTTTTAAATTTATTAATTCTTTTAATTTATCATCATAATCTGATTTAATTGATGATAATTTTCTCTCATAATTATCTTGACTAATTTTTTTTTCATTTTGTAAATTTAATATTTTATCTTCATATTCTTTTTGTTTCATTTTTTCATTTGCAATTTGTGAATTTAAATAATTAATTTGAATTAATTGTTCATTTGAATTTTTTAATTTTTCTTGTAATTTATCAATTACATTTTTATAATTTAAAATTACTTTATCTGATTGAGATCGATTATTTTTTAATTGACTATCTAAAAATTTCCTTACTAATAACATTATTTTATCAAATAATATTTCTTTTTTATGAGGAAAATCTGGAGTTAAATTATCAATTTGATCTCTATAATTTTCCATATCATTAAAAAAATGAAAATAATTATTTGAATATTTATCAATATCTTCAAAATTTTGAGAAAATTTCTTAATTAAATTATCAGCTTCCTCATTAAATTTTTCTTCAAATATTTTCTCATTTTCCTTATTAAATTTTTTTAACTCATTTTCTAATTTTTCTTTAATTTTCCCAATAAAATCTTTTTTAGTATCATCATCAAACATAGAATTATTTTTAAAACTATTTAAATAATTATCAAATAAATTATTAGTAAATTCTTGAACATCTTTTACATAATTTTTATTATTTTTATTTAAATTTCTATAATTTTCAATTTTTTCTTTAAATGTTTTAACAATATTATCAGATTGTTTAATACATTCATTTTGAATAACATATTTCCAACTATTTTCAATAACTGGAATACTTCCTCCATTAATAGAATTTAAAATACTTTGTACTAAATCAACTAAAATACTCCCAGTAACATTTTTTTTCATAAACATTTTTGGTTTTGTTTTCTGTAAAACTTTATTTTTAAAAATTTGTGCTTGTTCTAAAAATTCTTTTCTTAATCTTTGATCAGGTAAATTTTGCATAATTTGTAAATCACTTTCTTTTTCAACTGGTCTAACCATAGTAAAACAATCTCTTTCAGGGAAATAAGTTTTAATTAAATTTCTAACTTTATTTTTTTCTTCAATACTTTCATTATTCCCTTTAATTTCCTTAAGTGAATTTTCTAAATATTGTTTTTCAGTAATAACATTTCCATCTTTATCTTCTAATTTTAAAGAAAAATCTCTAAGTAACCATAATAAAGTAGGAAAATATTCAGCTAATTCTTCTTCATTTTCTTCATTAGAATTATTTTTCAATTTAATAGTTTTACTTAAATTTAAAACAAAGCTTAAATTATTAATAGTATTTTCATCAATATAACCAACAGAATTATAAATAAATAAAGAACTAATTAAAACTGCAATTAAAAATATTTTTGAATCATGATTAATTTCTTCATCATATGCGCCTAATCCTTCTGTATCAATTAAAAAACATGGAAATTTTTCTTTACAATATTTATTTTTTATCATTATTGGATCTGACCAAATCCATATTCCTTTTGTACATGCTTTAAATGTTGGACCGACTCCAAATCCAGAACTTTGTATGTTTAATAATACCCTGTTTAATAAAAATGATTTACCTGTTCTATATTTACCGACTAAACTTATTATTGATATATTTTTATATGGTAAACTTGTTAATAGATTTTTTGCCTCGTTTGGTATTACAAATTTGTTGTTTTCGTATATTACAAAAGGAATTGCTTTGTTTTTTGGAAGGGAAGGTAAATCTTGGTTTGTTTGTAATGGGAGATTTTCAAATGAGTTTGGGTTCATTTTTAAATTTTGATTTTTTTTTAATTTTTTTTTTTTTTTTTAAATGGT
>Ga0256407_10005392_pt1 | contig 20556 bp, 17 predicted proteins | sample RumenRJG_04DNA_FD_193489 | JGI IMG/M metagenome (GOLD analysis project Ga0256407, IMG submission 193489) | Bovine rumen microbial communities from Lethbridge, Alberta, Canada - RJG_04 | ecosystem: Host-associated > Mammals > Digestive system > Stomach > Rumen | place: Canada: Alberta... | reverse complement strand
CTATCTTGCAATTGACATCGCCTCTGAGGCGGATGGCTATCAGCTTGTCAGGATGAGAAGCGAAGTATTCTCTGGTAATGACTTTCCCGTCACGCACATACCTATCTTTAATAATTGCAGAGTCGAGGCTGAGACTGCGATGGTAATTGCTAACTGTGCCAAGCCCCAGATCCTTAATGTGAAGGGTCCCCAATGGTTGGAAGTACTGCGAGTTGGGACCTTGCACGTGTAACTGGAGTGAGTCTGCCAGTTGGTAGTCTTCGTTGAAAAGTGCCTCACGGATCTTCGGAATCCACTGATGGGCATCGGCATCGAGGTTTCTGTCCACAGGCTTACCTGTCCACAGGGTGATGTCGTTCAGGTAGATGATATTATCGTCTGTACCACTATAGACCAAAGCGCCCAACTTGCCGTTGCCGATAGGCAGCGACTCTTCAAAGAAATCAGCAGGACGATCATACTGAAGAAGCATCGGCGCCTGCTCTTGAGCCGACATTGTTAGGGTGGTTGCCAGCATTGTAGTCAACAGAGTTTCTCTCATAAAATGTTGATTTTAGTTATTTCGCTTGCAAAGATACAAAAGATTTTGTATATTTGCGGCATAAAACAAAAAAATTAAAACCCTATGCAACCAATCAAGACTCTGAATGACATGATTGTCTTTCTTCAGCAGCGAGGCGACAAGAAGCGTGTGGCTGTTGTTTGTGCGAATGATGCAAGTACCCGTTATGCTGTGGAGAAAGGTGTGGAAATGGGATTTATTGAACCTATCTATGTGGATGGCGACGACAAGGAGGAATGTGCCCGTCGAGCCGTAGCCCTGTGTAAGAATGGTGAGGCGGATATCCTGATGAAAGGACTGATTAATACCGATGTGATCCTGCGTGCCATATTGGATCGGGAGACGGGTATCCTGCGCCCTGGGCATGTGCTGACGCATATCGCGATGGCAGAGATTCCAAGATATGAGAAGCTCCTCTTCTTTACCGATGCAGCAGTAATTCCTGTTCCCACAGACGCTCAGCGGCGTCAGCAGATTCACTATGTGAACTATGTCTGTCATGCCTTGGGTATTGAGGAACCTCGAATATCCCTCATCCATTGTGCCGAGAAGGTCAGCTCAAAATCCTTCCCTTATACCGTTGACTATCTGGAGATCATTGCCGAAGCCCAGACTGGCGCCTTTGGCAGGTGTATCATCGACGGCCCCCTTGACCTGAAGACCTCACTCGACAGCGTGAGTCTGAGAGAGAAAGGCATCCGTTCTGTGATTGATGGACAGGCCGATGCCTTGATCTTCCCTGATATCGTGGCAGGTAATGTGTTCTATAAGACTATCACGCTCTTCGGCTATGCCAAGACTGCTGGCGTGTTGCAGGGTACGCAGTGCTGTTGTGTGTTACCTTCACGTGCTGATAGTCCGGAGTCTAAGTATTACTCGTTGGCCCTTGCTGCAATATGATGATTCTCGTGATCAACCCAGGTTCTACTTCCACGAAGATGGCTGTCTTCGAGGATGAGAAACCCATCCTTCTTCGTACGATCAATCACTCGGCAGAAGAGTTGGCATCCTTTGAGGATGTGCTGGAACAGAAGGATTTCCGTCGCCAACTGGTGCTTGATGAACTTCAGCGGGCGGATATTCCCATCAACTTCGATGCCGTCATCGGACGAGGCGGACTGGTGAAACCTTTGGAGGGAGGTGTCTATGAGATCAATACATTGATGGTACGTGATACCTTGAGTGGTATTGCCATGCATAATCATGCCTGTAACTTAGGTTGTCTGATTGCTTATGAGATCGCAGAACAGATCGATGACTGCCGATCCTTCATTGCTGATCCTGGTGTCGTGGATGAACTCAACGACTATGCCCGTATCTCTGGTTCTCCGCTGATGAAACGTATCTGTATCTGGCATGCCCTGAATCAGAGAGCCATTGCACGCCGTTATGCAGCTGGTATCGGAAAGGAGTATGAAGATCTGAACCTGATCATCTGTCACATGGGAGGTGGTATCTCGATTGCAGCCCATCAGAAGGGTAGGGCCGTGGATGCCAATAATGCACTCGACGGTGAGGGGCCGTTCTCGCCAGAGCGTGCCGGCTCGCTGCCAGCTTCTGATCTGATACGGCTCTGTTTCAGTGGCAAATACACGGAGAAGCAACTGCTGAAACGGATAGCAGGACAGGCGGGCCTCAATGCCCACCTCGGCACCAATGATGTGAAGGAGATCATCCGCAGGATTGAGGAAGACGGTGATGGGCATGCCAAACTGATCCTCGATGCGATGATCTATCATGTGGCGAAGAACATTGCTGCTGAGGCTGCCGTACTTTGTGGCGAGATCGATGCTATCCTACTCACTGGCGGACTGGCACGTTCAGAATATATCGTCAGTCGATTGCGCCGTCGTATCGGTTTCTTAGGACATGTCTATTGCTTCCCAGGGGAGGATGAGATGGGTGCCCTTGCCCTGAATGCCCTTGCTGTCCTACGTGGCAAGCGCCGGGCAAAGATCTATACCTAAGTTTTATTTTTCTGAAACAGAAAAGGTCAGTAGGAAAGCTGCACAACAGCCGTGACGAGGCGTCTCGGCAAGGTCGAGCATGCCACCTTGCTGGATCATCATTCGGCGACTCAGTGACAAGCCGATACCACTACCGCTTCGCTTGGTGATGAAGAAAGGCATTTAAGGATAACGAAATATTAGTTTTTAGATAGATATAGATTTTATGTTCAAGCACGGTAAACATAAGTTCAAGGGCGATGAACATAAGTTCACTGACCGTAAACATAAGTTTACAGCCTGTAAACATAAAATTCTTAAAGTACAAAAATACATAAATAGAGAAGGGAACAAATATGTATATGATCGGAAACTTTACATCGATATTCAGGATATTTCTTACGGCTATGAGGGTCCTGATTATTTCTGTGACCGCTCAGTTATTTCAGTCTGTGGCGACCTGTTGTCTCTCTCGACCCCATAACGGGTTCTCCCAATATCTCCGTTACTTTTGAACGTTCTCAGTCTGAGTACACACTAAAGAGCATCTTCGACTATTTGAAGAATTGTGGTAAGGAGGTGTATGTTCATAACGCACATTTTGTATTTGCCGGTAGTAAGTTGCACCAGCGGCACTTACTGGTTCGATGGCGAGGAAGTGGGAAAGTTGAAGGAGAGCCAGCGCACGAAGGTTCGTAAAGGTCAGATTGGTTTTGTGTTCCAGAGTTTTAACCTGATTGACGAACTGAATGTAGAAGAGAATGTAGAATTGTCTCTGACTTATCTCGCAGCAATTGTCTGGCTATGCCCAGCGGGTGATCAACCTGCTTGATGGTCAGGTGGTGCCAGAAGTCAGACTCTGATTTACTGGTAGAGCTCCTGAAGCACTGATACAGACTTCAGTTCTGGGAAATCGGGAATATGCAGTCGATAATAGATGAGCGATACTTCCAACAGGCGGTTTCGCTCCTGATGCGACATACGGAACAGGTGCATCGTAGGGAAGTCCATACGCATCATCAGTTGTATCTTCTCAGCTTCCTGTGGATGAAGGAAGTCGCGGTGTACTGGTGGAACTGGCAGAAAGACACTCTCACGGAGGTCGAAATAATCGCCAGCCTGATAATGGTCAAGATTAGGATAGAAGCCTAAGAAACGGGAGAGTCGCATGAGAAACACCAGATGGAAGTTGGCAAAACGGTTCGTCTGGGCATCGAGCCACTGGATACTGTTGACGATATAGTCGAATAACGGCTCGTTGCGCTGTTCGGAACGGAGCGCATAATACAGGAACTCTGCAATAAACAGGGAGATAGAGAGTTTATTGGGATCGAAGGGAATCGATGAGAAAGGAGATGCCAAGCGCACATCCGACAGCTTCTGGAGCTGGAGCTTAGGGCGTAAGTCGTACTCTATCTCAAGCAGGGTTAGCGGTTGGAAAAGTTGTTTCTTGATTTTTCCTTTCACCGATTTGGGGATACTGACAATAAACGACTGCCGGCCCTGACTTCGTGTAAACATATCCACAATCAGTCGGGTCTCACCATATTTCAGGGAATGGAGCACAATGGCCTGCGTTTTCGTCAACATACGCTGCAAAGATACTAATTATTTAAGAATTAAGCGTGTGGAATGAAGAAAAACAGGCTGAAAAGTCATTTTTTTCAAGGAAAATTTGGTAGATTGGAAAAATAGCAGTAATTTTGCACCCGCTAAAATGCGATGGTCCCATCGTCTATCGGCTAGGACAAGAGATTTTCATTCTCTAAAGAGGGGTTCGATTCCCCTTGGGACTACCAAATTTAAATCCGTCATCTGCACAGCCAGTGCTACTGTAAACCTCGGGAACGGTGACGGAGGGTTCCCAAAATTGAAGAATTGAAAGATTCCAAGATTGAAGGGCCCGCCCAGGGCAGTCTTCAAGACGCAAGACCCATAAGCTTTATATTAACAACAAAATTTCATTAAAAAAATGGCAAATCACAAATCATCAGTGAAGAGAATCCGCCAGGACAAGAAAAAGGCGCTTCACAATCACTACTACGCAAAGACAATGCGTAACGCTGTGCGTAAGCTGCGCGCTATGACTAACAAGGAAGAGGCAGTTGCTCTGTATCCGAAAGTACAGAAGATGCTGGACAAGCTGGCTAAGACCAACATTATCCACAAGAACAAGGCAGCTAACCTGAAGTCTAGCCTCGCTCTGCACATCAACAAGCTGGGATAATAATCGCTATTATACAGACTTGAACCGCAGCCCGAAAGGGTTGCGGTTGTTTTTTGTAGTTTTTTAGCAGATAAACTATGTTTATCTGACTTTTTTTTTGTACCTTTGCCGAAAATTTGGCAAACAAAGTAAAATGACAGAAGAACAACTGAACCAAGAACAAAATTATTCCGCGAGTAACATTCAGGTGCTCGAGGGACTGGAAGCCGTACGTAAACGCCCTGCGATGTACATTGGTGACATCAGCGAGAAGGGCCTTCACCATTTGGTCAACGAGACCGTTGATAACTCTATCGATGAGGCGATGGCAGGCTATTGTACGCATATCGAAGTAATTATTAATGAAGATAACTCTATCACTGTACAGGATAATGGACGTGGTATCCCTGTGGATGAACATGAGAAGATGCACAAGTCGGCCCTTGAGGTCGTGATGACAGTGCTGCATGCTGGTGGTAAGTTTGATAAGGGCTCCTATAAGGTGTCAGGAGGTCTCCATGGTGTAGGTGTCAGCTGTGTAAACGCACTCTCTACCCACATGATGTCACAGGTGTTCCGTAATGGTCATATCTATCAGCAGGAGTATGAGAAGGGTAAGCCTCTCTACGATGTGAAGATTGTGGGTGATACTGATAAGACAGGTACACGTCAGCAGTTCTGGCCCGACGGCAGCATCTTCACAACCACAGAATATAAGTATGACATTATCGCAAAACGTATGCGTGAGCTGGCTTATCTGAATGCTGGTATCACTATCACGCTTACCGACTTGCGTCCTGATGAAGAAGGTAACCTTCGTCAGCCAGAGGTGTTCCACGCCAAAGAGGGTCTGAAGGAATTTGTGCGCTATGTCGATCGTCACCGTACTTCTATCATCGGTGATCCTATATGCCTGAAGACAGAAAAGGATGGTGTACCCATCGAGGTGGCTCTGTTGTATAACAGCGACTATTCCGAGAACATCCACTCTTATGTTAACAATATCAACACCATTGAGGGTGGTACCCACCTGACAGGTTTCCGTATTGCGCTGGCTCGTGCACTGAAGAAGTATTCTGATGAGGACGATCAGTTGCGCAAGCAGATTGAGAAAGCTAAGATTGAGGTGGCCCAGGATGACTTCCGTGAGGGTCTGACTGCAATTATCTCAGTCAAGGTGGCCGAACCTCAGTTCGAGGGTCAGACCAAGACCAAGTTAGGTAACAGCGAAGTGAATGGTGCCGTGCAGAAGGCTGTTGGTGAGGCTATGAACAACTATCTGGAGGAGCATCCGAAAGAGGCTCACACGATCTGCGAAAAGGTAATTCTGGCAGCAACAGCCCGTATTGCAGCCCGCAAGGCTCGTGAGAGTGTACAGCGCAAGAACCCGATGACGGGTGGCGGACTGCCTGGTAAGCTGGCAGACTGCTCGAATAAGGATCCTAAAGAGTGTGAGATCTTCCTTGTCGAGGGTGATTCTGCAGGTGGATCGGCAAAGTCAGGTCGCGATCGTCATTTCCAGGCCATTCTGCCCCTTCGTGGTAAGATCTTGAACGTAGAGAAAGTTCAGTGGCATCGTGTGTTTGAGTCTGAGTCTGTGATGAACATCATCCAGAGTATCGGTGTACGTTTTGGTGTAGATGGTGAGGATTCTAAGGATGCTAATATTGATAAGCTTCGTTACAATAAGATCATCATCATGACCGATGCCGATGTCGATGGTTCTCACATCGACACACTGATTATGACGCTCTTCTATCGTTTCATGCCGCAGGTGATCCAGGGAGGCCATCTCTATATCGCTACGCCACCGCTCTATAAGTGTACTTACAAGAAGCAGTCAGAGTACTGCTATACTGAGCAGCAGCGTCAGGCTTTCATCGATAAGTATGTCGCAGGAAATGGTGATGATAAGGCTCTGCACACACAGCGCTACAAAGGTCTTGGTGAAATGAACCCTGAGCAGCTTTGGGAGACCACTATGAATCCTGAGAACCGTCTGTTGAAGCAGGTGACTATCGAGAATGCAGCTGAAGCTGATGAGATTTTCTCAATGTTGATGGGTGATGATGTAGAGCCCCGTCGTGAGTTTATTGAGAAGAATGCTACCTATGCCAACATTGACGCATAAGTCGTAGTTACTATAAAGAAAAGAGAGCGCTGGATAGTTTTGACTTCCAGCGCTCTCTTGTTTTATTGTTGAGAATCCGTATCAAGCAAACTTAATGGTTCCCTGAATGGGTTCTGGGTTGTCTTTTGGAGTGGTGTCATCAATGAATTCTTCGCCACTGGCCTGACTATTGATACTGTCGAGGATTTCACGAGTACGCTTATAGGTTGGTGTTTGCTCTACAGCAGAGATAACATCGTCGTTGTCGAGATCCTCAGGACGGAACAGATAGATGTTCGGACGACGTTTATAGCGCTTAGTGCTGTTCTCTCCACCATAATAGCGATTACGGCGATCCTGCTTTTGTGCAGCTTTCTCCTGTTCTGCAGCTATGCGGTTAAGATCTTCCTGACTCTGCTTCCTCAGATGACTACCCATTCCGTCCACATCTTCGATACCGAAACCAGTAGCAAGAATGGTCACCTTAACCTTCTTGCCAAGCTCAAGATCAGTTGCAAGACCCCATTTGATTTCAAAGTCATTACCGAATTTTGCCATGAAGTCGTTGACATCGTTCATCTCCTCCATCATCAGGGATGTCTGGCCATCCTTAGAACCTGCAAATGAGATAGAGAGCAGGATTTTCTTGGAGTTGAAGATATCGTTATCGTTTAGCAGTGGAGAGTTCAAGGCGTCTTCGATAGCCTTCTTCACGCGACCTTCGCCCTCGCCATAACCTGTTGACATGATGGCTACACCACCGTCCTTCAGTACGGTCTTCACATCGTTGAAGTCAAGGTTGATTAGTCCGTGAACAGTAATAATCTCTGCAATGGATTTTGCAGCGATACTCAGTGTGTCATCGGCCTTTCCAAAGGCATCAAGCACTGAGAGCTCGGGATAAATCTCACGCAGGCGTTCATTGTTTATAACCAATAAGGCATCAACATGTTTTGACATCTCCTCTACACCGTCGAGTGCCTGATCAATCTTGCGGTCGCCTTCGAAACGGAAAGGAATCGTGACAATACCAACAGTCAGGATACCTAATTCTTTGCTGACGCGGGCAATGACAGGGGCAGCACCAGTACCAGTACCACCACCCATTCCAGCGGTGATGAATGCCATGCGAGTGCCGTCGTTCAGCATCGTACGGATATCTTCGATACTTTCCTCAGCAGCCTGACGGGCCTTTTCTGGTTTGTTTCCAGCGCCGAGTCCTTCCTTACCTAACTGTAGATGTACAGGTACGGGTGAGTCATTCAGAGCCTGGTTGTCTGTGTTGCAGAGTACAAAGGTTACATCGTGGATACCTTCTCTGTACATATGGTTGACAGCATTGCCGCCACCACCACCGACACCTATCACTTTGATAATGCTTTGTCCTTTCTCCGGTGCTCCGAAGTCCAGGATATCTATATTATTATAATCGCTCATAATCAGAACTATAAACTGTTAACTTGTTACTACAAAACTCTTTTATTCTTCTTCAACGATAGACTTTCCAAACTTCAGGAATCCTTTCTTCAGTTTGTTCCAAGGACTGTTCTCTCTTCGGATGGCCTCTTCCTCTTGCTTCTGCTTGAGTTCCTCCTCACGCTTCAGACGCTCCTCTTCCTCTTGTTGACGACGTTTCTCCTCCTCTGCAGCTTTCTTCTCTGCTTCGGTACGGATCACGCCGGCAGGTATCTCGCCAGCCTGACGGACGGGGCGTGGATCAGTGATGGCAGGAGCTCCCGTATGTTTCTGACCAAAGAGATCACCATTCGGATCGACATAGTTTCCGGCACAGTTGATATCGCCCTTTGCCAAAAGACCAAGAACCGTGTTCATCATGCCATTGTGAGCCTTAATATCTTCATTGTTTGAGAGGATGGTCTGTGACACAAACTTTGCAATGCGGATTTTCTCAACATGTGTATGATTAGCAAAGGCTTTCTCGATATTCTTCATATTGGAACCACCACCAGTCAGGATGATACCGCCTAGCAGCTTGTCGTAATACTCAGAAGGAATCTGATACCATACGTTCTCAATGATTTCCTCAAGTCTTCCCTCAACGATCTCGATAAACTTGCGACTTTCAATCTGGCGATCGTTGTCGATAGAGTATTTCAGATCGTTGTCTATCTCGGAATTATCGGTGAAGGCACAACCATATTTCAATTTCATCTTTTCTGCATCACTTTCCTCAATCTGGAGGGTTGCGATATCCTTGGTAATGTTGTTACTACCCAGAGGAATAACAGCTAGATGGCGCAGGATATTTTTCGAATAAACGGAGACGGTGGTCGTGTCGGCTCCGAGATCAACAAGTGCACAGCCTGAGCGGCGTTCTGCTTCTGTCAGGACACTGTCTGCTAAAGCCAATGGTGCCAGATACATCTCTGCCACATTGATGCCAGCAGTTTCAAAACACTTGTTCAGGTTGCGATAGAAAGCACCACGCTCCAAGATGTTTAGGAAATTGCCTTCCAGATGGTTTGCCTGAATTCCTACGGGGTCGAGTTGCAGCTGAGATCCCACCTTATATTCTTGAACAGCAGCATCGAGAATCTCCTGATCAGGATATTCCATGTTTCGGTTTGCATCCATCAATTCAATCACCATGTCTTGATTAATGATGCTCTCATTGGGCAGTTCCTTGGCTATTACATTCTTGACACTGCGGATGGACTGGCCTCCGACTCCTACATATACCTGACGAATTTCAGTCTTGAGTTGAGCCTCCAGCTTTCTGACAATGCTGGTGAGGCATTGAGCAGTCTTGTCAATATTGTAGACCACTCCCTTGCGAATAAAGGCAGAAGAGTTTTCTTTCACAACGGCAAGTACCTGAATACTGCCGTCGAGATTCTTCTGTCCAGCGATACCGGTCATTTTGGATGAACCGAGTTCGATTGCTACGATAAATTCCTTTGCTGCCATCTCTTATAACTATTTATTTTTTCCTTTTATTTTTCTTGCAGATAATTTGATTGTTGAATTCAACGCTGATATAGTTGTACTTGTTCCAACCCACCTGATTGAGACCATAGATATAGAATTTACGGAGACGATCCAGTTTCTTCTCAATATCAACAGGTGCCCCCAGATAGGCGATATGCTCTCCAACACGTGGTACAATTTCGATGGAGCCGTCTTCAAGTATGTTCATCTGGACAATCTGATTTCTCCAGAACTGATCGTATAGAATATGGCTTGCTACACGTGTCAACGTATTCTTAGCATATTTACTGTTGATAGATCCTGTAGCAATAATCAGATCAGTGACATAGCGACTCTCAGGCATCATATTACCATGGGTGTCAAGATAGTAGTTCTCGCCATTATCAGCCATAACCCTGACCACAGGGATTCTTTGCTTGACCTGAATACAGACATTACCACTCTGAGTCTTGTAAGCCTCTGCCTTTTCAACGAAAGGATTTTTTTGAAGCGTTTCTTCAATCTTTCTGGGGCTGATATCCGATAAAGGCTGTTTGAGTGGGTAGATATGCTCTTTATTCAGAGCCTGTTTGATTTCATCGGCTGTCATGAAGCCATCGACGATATTCTGCTCAATGTCGATTTTCACCTCTTTGCAATGGCTGACCTTCGCATCGGGTTTGTTAAACGAGGTGACGGCCAGTAGCAGATAGGTGGCAACGACAATGTCGCAGACAACAATCAAGGTCTTTTTCCAGTCGATATACATGCTTTATTTACTATTTAATATCTTTGCAATTTCTGGAACCTGGTTGTCAAGGTCACCAGCTCCAAGTACAATCAGGACTTCAAAAGTGTGGTTCTTGACGAAGTTGAGCACATCGTCTTTACGAATCATCTCCTTTTTCACACCTGGTTTCAGGTTGTCATAGATGAGTTTCGAAGTGACCCCTTCGATAGGTAGTTCACGTGCAGGATAAATCTCTGTGAGGATAACCTCATCCAACTGACTCAATGCGTCGGCGAAATCTTTATAGAAGTCGCGTGTACGAGTATAGAGGTGAGGTTGAAATATAGCAGTGATATGCTTGTCTTTATAGAGCTCACGGATGCTTCGTGCACTTTGATAGATTTCTTTCGGGTGGTGGGCATAATCACTCAAGAAAACAAGTTTATTTGTTTTAATCTTAAAGTCGAAACGACGATCCACACCTCCATAGGTCTGCATGCCATATTTCAGTTCTTCAGCAATGCAGCCGTTAAGCTGTGCCATTGCCATTGCAGCAATACCATTCTCAATATTGATGGGGATAGGCTGTCCAAGATTAATATCCTTTACACTTTCAATGGGTGAGATAAAGTCGAAGGTAATCTCTCCGTTTTCAATACGGATATTCTCTGCATGGAAGTCGCCTTCGTTGAGACTATAGTCATAGCGGCGTACGCCATCTTGCAGATGTTCCTTCATCTCTAAGTCGCGATGTATAATCAATGCACCCCCAGGTTGTATGAGTTCAGAATAGTGACGGAAACTTTCCAAATAAGCTTCCTTTGTGCCGTAGATATCCAAATGGTCAGGGTCGGTAGATGTAATGACACTCATCCAGGGACGTAGCCAATGGAAAGAACGGTCGAATTCATCAGCTTCGATAACTACATAATCGGAGTCGGATAGAATGTAGTTAGTGCCATAGTTCTTGGAGATACCACCTAAGAAAGCATTGCAATCCAGATGGCTCTGATGCATGATGTGTGCACACATCGTAGAGGTTGTGGTCTTACCATGTGTACCTGCCACGCAGAGTCCTTTGTGTGTCTTAGTCAATGTACCCAACACCTGAGCACGCTTCTGGATCTCGAAACCATTCTCCTGAAAATAGCATAGTTCCTTATGTTCTGCAGGGATGGCTGGTGTATAGATCACCAGACACTCTTGTTGGTTTTTACAGGCTTGAGGAATCTGGTTGATATCTTCCTCATAGTGAATGAGCATCCCCTCCTTTTCCAACTGACGTGTCAGATCAGAAGGAGTCTTGTCGTAGCCTCCTACGATAAGACCTTTCTTCAGGAAGTATCGGGCAATGGCACTCATTCCAATACCGCCCGCACCTACAAAATAGACAGATTTGATATTGTTTATATTCATTTTGCTAAATTGATAACTTCTTTGGCAATAATTTCTGCTGAGTCTGGTAGTGCTAATTTTAGCACGTTTTCGCTAAGCGACTTCAGCTTACTTTCATTATTGACGGTTTTAACGGCCAGTTCTAACAAGGTTGCAGGTGCTTCTGCATCCTTGACATAGATGGCTGCGTCCCTATTGGCCAGAGCCAGTGCATTCTTTGTCTGGTGATCTTCTGCTACATTAGGACTCGGCACAAGAATCACAGGTTTGCCTATCAGACAGAATTCGGAGATACTGCTGGCACCAGCGCGACTGATCACGAGGTCGGCGGCTTTATAGGCAGTGCCCATATCAGTGATAAAGTCAGTAACCACAAGGTTGGGGATGTTTTGTCCTTCTAGTCTCTTGGCTATCTCTGCACTGTAGTACTTTCCTGTCTGCCAGATAAACTGGACATCCGTACCCTTTATTAGGTCGAGGTGCTGCAACACGCTCTCGTTGATGGTGCGTGCCCCCAAACTGCCACCTACCAACAGAATCGTCTTTTTGGCAGGATTGAATCCGAAAGTCTTGATGGCTTCTTCTCGGGTAATGGTAGTCTCAAGAAGTGCTTGACGAACAGGATTGCCTGTCAGGATGATTTTCTCCGCAGGGAAGAAACGTTCCATACCTTCGTAGGCAACACATATCTTGGCAGCTTTCTTCGCCAAAAGCTTATTTGTCACGCCAGCATAGGAGTTCTGTTCTTGAATAAGACAGGGGATGCCCATAGCCGCTGCCTTATTCAGTGTGGGACCGCTGGCATAACCACCAACGCCTACAGCAACTTGGGGCTTAAAGTCCTTGATAATCTGTTTGGCCATGCGTTGGCTTTTCCATATCTTATAGAGGACCTTGATATTTTTCAGCAGGTTCTTTCTGTCAAATCCGCAGATAGGCAGGCCTTTTATCTCATAGCCTGCTGCGGGTACACGTTGCATTTCCATTCGTCCCAGCGCACCAACAAACAGTATTTTAGCATCAGGACGCAGGGCCTTAACGGCATTCGCAATCGAAACAGCAGGGAAAATATGTCCCCCTGTACCACCTCCGCTAATGATGACTCTTAACTCTTTTTCCATACCTTTTTTCTATTTGCGTGCAAAATTACTAATTATATTTCTTTTACTGCAATTTTTTCTGGTCTTTTTTTGGCTGATCGGCTTACACTCAGAATAACGCCAATGTATGCACAGTTGATGATGGTTGATGTACCGCCTTTACTGATGAGTGGGAGCGGCTGACCCGTAACAGGGGCAATACCCACGGCAACGAGCATATTAAAAGTGGCTTGAATGACTAATAGTAAAGCCAATCCCATGACTAGGAAAGCGGGGAAGTTGTTCTCGCAACGACTGGCAATTCTAGCTGCGCGGTAGAGTAGTACGATATAAAGCAGTACTACAAATGTAGCACCAACAATGCCTAATTCCTCAATGACAATAGCGTAGATGAAATCGGAGAATGCCTGTGAGAGGAAGTCACGTTCTACAGACTGACCAGGTCCTTTGCCGATGATGTTACTCGACACAATGGCAATATTGGCATGAGCCACCTGTGCGTCTTTGTCGAGGTCATATTCTTCTGGCGTGATTTCTTTTTTATCAATGTGCTTGACAATACGATTTCGCCAGGTAACGAAACGGTGAAATACGCCACCTCCTTTGATTACCTTTGTGTCTGTAGAACCGCCAGCCTGAACGGCTTCAACTGTCTGTTCGTTCTCTCTCTCAGAAGTCCCAATACTGCCCAATGTAAAGACCATCGTCAGAAAGATAGCTACAAGGATGACGGCACCTCCAACCAGTTTCCCCATTTGTGATAAAGGTACTCGTCCGATAAACATCATCAGGAAAATAACGGCAAATAGGAGCGCTGCTGTCGAAAGATTCTCTATACCGATGAGCGCAGCTGTCGGTAATACGATGCAAAGGATATACTTGAATGCTTTTTTGTCGGCTCCATCTTCACGCTGCATGGCACTGAGGATTTGTGCCGTAATGAGAACCATTGTGCCTTTAGCGATTTCTGAAGGCTGGAAGGTAACACCACCAGGAAGAGAGATGACACGATTGGCACCATTGATAGATTCACCTCCGACGAGTACCCACAGAAGGGTCAGACCAGAGATGATGAGCAGGAATGGGGTCATCAGTTTGAAATAACGACAAGGTATGTTCAGAGTGATGACAGCTGTCAGCGCACCAATAACAATTGTTACGGTGTGGAAAGCTATCGGTCCGATATAATTCTGGCTCTTATAGGTCAGGTTACTCGAAGCAGAGAAAACTTCGACGATACTGATCATACAGAGGAAGAAGAATACCATCCATATTCCCTTGTCTCCTTTGAAAATGTTGCCTATCTTTTTGTTCATATTTTTATGTTCTATAGACTGCGGGCAAGTTCCTTAAATTGTTCACCCCTGTCTTCCATGTTCTTGAATAGATCGAAAGAGGCACAGCACGGACTCAGAAGAACTGTCTCTCCTGGTTTAGCCATCTCATAGCATGCCTGCATACACTCTTTCATGGAATGGGTGTCGCGAACAGGGATGCCCAGTTGGTCGAAGTTGTCGTGTAATTTCTGATTATCTGCGCCAAGATATACGATACCAGAACATTTTTCCTTCACTAGAGGCTTTATGGGCTCGTAGTCGTTTCCTTTGTCCTTTCCGCCAATGATGAGAATCACTTTCGTCTTCATAGCCTCCAAGGCATACCAGCATGCATCGACGTTGGTGGCCTTTGAGTCGTTGATATATTGTACACCACGGACGGTACAGACCTTCTCAAGACGATGCTCGACACCGGGGAAGTCACCAAGACTCTTGCGGATCTCTTCTTTTTTGATACCGGCTATATCGGCAGCGATACCGGCGGCCAGGGAGTTGTAGATATTATGCTTGCCTGTCAAACTGAGACTCTCCTGTTCCATATTGAATGGTACGGGTTTCTCAATCTTATACTGACCTTTCTCAATATAACCGATCACACCTTTCTCTTTCAGTTCAGAGAATGGATACTGGATTGATTTGATGTCATATTTATCCAATTCTCGTTTGATGATTGGATCGTCGGCCCAATAGATAAATGCATCGTCAGGCGTCTGATTTTGGATAATACGCATCTTGGCATCAACGTAGTTCTGCATCTCAAAGTTATAACGATCCAGATGGTCTGGTGTAATATTCAGCAGAATGGCGATATCCGCACGGAAGTTGTACATATTATCGAGTTGGAATGAACTCAGTTCTATGATATAATACTCGTGTGGATTTTCTGCCACCTGAAGTGCCAGAGAGTTGCCAATGTTTCCTGCCAGTCCTACATCATAACCAGCTTCCTTAAAAATGTGGTAAATCAGTGAGGTTGTGGTGGTCTTACCGTTGGAACCCGTAATACAGATCATTTTTGAGTGAGTGTATCGACCAGCAAATTCTATCTCACTAATGATATGTATGCCTTTCTCAATAGCCTTCTTTACCATTGGAGCCGTTTCAGGAATACCGGGACTCTTGATAATCTCGTCGGCATTCAGGATCTTTTCTTCTGTGTGCTGACCTTCTTCCCATTCAATATGGCGGTCATCGAGCATCTTTTTGTATTTATCGGCAATCTTAGACATGTCGGATACGAACACATCAAAGCCTTCTTTCTTGGCAAGAACAGCTGCACCAGCACCGCTCTCTCCTGCTCCTAATATAACGATTCTTTTCATTTCCTATCTCATCTTTAAAGTTATTAGTGTCAAAGCCGCAAGGATAATGGTAGTAATCCAGAAGCGGATCGTGATTTTTGACTCATGGAATGGACGACGTGGCCATCCTTTCAGGATATATTGACTAGTCGCATCAAGCTGTGAATCCAGTTTGCGGAAATTGTCATGTATCGGTGTAGCTCGAAACACACGGACGCGCTTCCCTTTTCTTTTTTGGATCTTGAACCATTGGGTTTGAATGATCACACTCAGGCTCTCAACAAAGAAAATGCCACAGAGGATGGGAAGCAACAACTCTTTATGAATAATTACAGCACAGACACCGATAATACCTCCAATGGTTAAAGAACCCGTATCGCCCATAAAGACCTGTGCAGGGAATGCGTTATACCAAAGGAAACCGATCATTGCTCCTATAAACGCACATAAGAATACAACCAGTTCCTCCGAATGAGGAATATACATAATATTGAAGTAGGATGCATAGCCAATATGTGACGACACATAAGCTAAGATTCCTAGGGCTACACCGATAACGGCTGAATTACCTGCACACATGCCATCCATTCCATCATTGAGGTTGGCACCGTTTGATACTGCTGTTACCACAAGAATAGTCATAATGACGAACAGCATCCATCCTGCTGCAACTTTATATTTACCGCAGAAACTCATGACGCTGGAGTAATTCAGATTGTGGTTCTTAATAAACGGTATCGTTGTTTGAAGTGACTTCACTGCCTCACTTTTATGCTTAATCACAATCTCCTGGTTCTGCATCTTAACGTCTATATTCTCACGTACCACAGCATCAGGACTAAGCCATAGCGTAAGACCGACAATGAAACCGATACTGACCTGCCCTACAATTTTATATTTACCTTTCAGACCTTCCTTGTTACGTCGGAAAATCTTGATATAGTCATCAAGGAATCCAAGGAATCCAAGCCATAAGGTTGTCACTATCATCAGGATCAGGTAGATATTACGGATACGCCCCAACAAAATAACAGGAAGAAGGATACTCACGATGATAACAACACCACCCATTGTTGGAACACCTTTTTTTTCTACACCAAAGGGGTCTATGCTTGGGTCACGCTCCGTTTCAAAGATTTTCTTACGTTTCATCCATTTGATAAAGCGCTCACCAAACCAAGCAGAGATTAACAGCGAAAAGATAAGCGTTAAAAGGGATCGGAACGAGATGTAAGACCACATGTGTGATCCTGGAATGTCATATCGGTCGAGGAATCTAAACAAATAGTATAGCATAATTTCTCAAGTTTTTAAGCATTAAAGATTTCATGAACCACCTCTTTATCGTCGAAATGGTGTTTCACACCTTGAATCTCCTGATAATCTTCATGCCCCTTGCCGGCAATCAGAATCACATCCCCCTTCTCTGCCATCATACAAGCCGTACGAATAGCCTCGCGACGATCCACAATACTGATAACTTTCTTCATCTGCTTGTTATCGAGTCCTTCCAGCATATCGTTAATGATATCTTGGGGCTCCTCAAAACGGGGATTGTCGCTGGTAATGATAACCTTGTCGCTTTGTTTTACAGCTTCTTGCGCCATGAGTGGACGTTTTCCTTTATCGCGATTTCCACCAGCGCCACAGACGGTAATGACTTTGCCTTTACCATCCAACACCTCATGTATGGCGTTAAGTACATTCTCTAAAGCGTCTGGCGTATGCGCATAGTCAACAATTGCAGTATATCCTTCTGGTGAGTGGATAGGCTCCAGACGTCCGTTAACACTTTTCAGTGTACTTAGGATAACCAGGATGTCCTCTGGTTTCTTGCCCAACATGACAGCTGCGCCATAAACAGCCAAAAGATTGCTTACATTAAATTTGCCAATAAATTGTACACCGACCTCTTTGCCGTTAATGTCAAGATACATACCTTCAAAATGACACTCAATAATCTTTGCCTTGAAGTCGGCCATGGTACGTGTGGAGTAGGTCTTGATCTGTGCTTTACAGTTCTGAACCATCACTGCACCATTCTTATCGTCGGCGTTGGTGATGGCAAATGCATCTTTATCAAGGCTGTCAAAGAAGGCTTTCTTTGCATTGCGATAATTCTCAAAGGTTCCATGATAGTCTAGGTGGTCGCGAGTGAGGTTAGTAAAGATACCTCCTGTAAACCTCAGTCCGCCGATTCGTTTCTGGGCGATGGCATGACTGCTACATTCCATAAAGGCATACTCACAACCTGCTTCGACCATCTGAGCTAGCAGGTGATTTAATTCAATGGGGTCAGGTGTTGTGTGGTCAGCCGGGATTGCCTCACCTTCAATGTAGTTGCAGACGGTAGAGAGCAATCCGCATTTATGACCGAACTTCCTGAACATATTATATAATAAGGTGGCAATGGTAGTCTTACCGTTTGTGCCAGTCACTCCAACCAGTTTCAGTTTATTGGAGGGATCTCCATAGAACTGGGTAGCGACCTCTCCGACATTGTCCTCTGTTGAGTCAACAGCGATGTATGTAATACCAGGTTCACGTCTGTTGGGGAAATATTCACAAAGCACAGCAACAGCTCCTTGCTCAATGGCCTTAGGTATAAATTTGTGCCCATCGGTCTGAGTGCCGGGAATAGCAACAAAGAGATGACCCTTCTCGATTTTTCGGGAGTCGATATTCACACCTGTAATCTCTACATCAATATCACCTAGGACATTGAGGACTTCTACATTTTTGAGCAGTTCATTCAGTTTCATATCTATAGTCTTTTATATTATTCCATATATAATTCACAGATCATACCCTCTTTGATGGCAGTTCCTGCATAAATGCTTTGTGACTTGACTTTACCTCGGCCATGTATTTTAGCTTTTACGCCACGCGCTTCTAGCTGATAGACAGCATCGCGAGCCCCCATACCGATAACATTGGGTATGATGCTATTGCTTGTCTTGGCTTGAGAAGTCGAAATTTTCTTTTTGACTCCAAGGCCATTCAGGATATAGTTGGCAGCTTCGATGTTACCACCTTTTACGTCAGGAATCAACTGAGAGGTGGAGTCACGAGCATCTTTGGCACTCCGTTTCAGATTCTGAGCCATGACTCCTTCTGCTATGCGATGAAAGACGACACCACTCATACCACCACCAGATGCCGGCAAACCTGATTTTTTGATACAGACAATACAGGTGTAACGCGGATCGTCAGCAGGGAAGAATCCTGCAAATGATAACCAATAGCGCGTGATACCTGAGTGATAGCCACCATATTGATCGGCAACTTGGGCTGTACCGGTTTTTCCTGCCACCTTGAATGATTTCGAGCCAGCCTTTCGACCCAACCCTTGGCTGACAACATGCTCTAATATCGTTTGCATCGTCTTGATGGCCTGTGGCTTGGCGATGCGTTCCTTCAGCACTACGGGCTCAAACTCCTTGATGACCTCACCGTCCTTCATGATCTGCTTTACAAAACGTGGTTGCATCATCCTTCCATTGTTGGCAATGGCATTGTAGAAGGTTACAGTGTTAATTGGCGCAATCTGCGTCTCATAACCAATGCTCATCCAGGGGAGAGTGGTCTTACTCCAGTATTTCGTGCGGTCGGTAGTCTTAGTGTCCGGCATTCGGATCATCGGTGGATGATAGCCCACGATAGGAATCTTCAGATCCTCGTGGATACCGATACGGTAGAGACCCTCAACATATTTCCTGGGGTTATGACCATAATATTTATCAATGAGGTAGCTGACACCGATGTTCGAGCTGACCTCCAAGGCGCGAGCCACATTAATCGTACCGTAGCCGCCACGTCGCCAGTTGTGATCCTTCATGGGCCGGCCATGCATCTCCATCACACCGCAACCCGTAGGAATGGTCATGGTGGTGTCAATGGTACCGTCATCAAGCGCTACGAGGAAGGAGGCTACCTTAAACACTGAGCCAGGTTCACAGCGATAGCTTACCGCGTTATTCACCATCTCATGGTATTCTCCATCTGCACCGCGTGTCATATTGACAATAGCTTTTACGTCGCCTGTCTTTACCTCCATCAGGATGGCAACGCCCATTTCACCGTTAACTTGTGGGTCTTTTAACTCATCAATAAGGGCGCGCTCTGCCAAATCCTGCATACTGACATCGATGGTTGTAACGATATCATAGCCGTTGATGGGCATCTGTACAGGGATGTCCATGTATTTGTTGAGCACCTTACGACGGTGCATAATACCATTAGTGCCACGTAGTATAGAATCAAAAGATAACTCCAAGCCGTTCTTCGCACTATCCATAGCACCGAACATAGAGCCGATGGTACGTTGGGCAAGTGTTCCAAACGGGTGATTACGGGAGTTAAACTCTTCCCAATGGAAGCCACCTTTGTAGATAGGCTCTCTGAAGATAGGCAACTTGCGTACTTCACAGAAGGTGTTATAGTCGATACGACGCGGCCAGATGGGCCAATGACGGGCACCAACCTTGCCATTCTTCATGACCTTTCGCTTGCCTGCCAACAGATAGTCCTTGAAATCATTGACTGTCCTTGTCGGGAAAATTTGGTTCAGTTCGTATGCGATGCTGTCAATTTTCTCTGCCCAGATGGAATCTCGTTTGCGAATACCTATGGAATCGTCGGTTCCGGCCTGGAAATCCATATAAACCTTATATTCAGGTAAGCTGCTGGCCATCAATTGACCATCACAGCTCAAGATATTTCCACGATTGGGCTTGACGCTTACACTATCACGTTTCAGTCGTGAAGCCACTTGGGTCCAATAATCTTTCTTAGCCGTCATGATGTACATGGCTTTACCCACAATGGCAAAACCAATAAGCGTCAACACTACTGCGATAGCGAAGTAGCGGGGCATGACCTTTTCGCTTTTAAACTTACTCATACCTTTTTCTATTCGGCTACATTAATTATATAAGGTGG
>Ga0256407_10005389_pt1 | contig 20568 bp, 12 predicted proteins | sample RumenRJG_04DNA_FD_193489 | JGI IMG/M metagenome (GOLD analysis project Ga0256407, IMG submission 193489) | Bovine rumen microbial communities from Lethbridge, Alberta, Canada - RJG_04 | ecosystem: Host-associated > Mammals > Digestive system > Stomach > Rumen | place: Canada: Alberta... | reverse complement strand
TACTCATCAAGATTGAGAGTTGTCTCTATGCCCATATCGCCATTCAGTAAGTCTATGATGTGATTCTTATCCTCTTCCTGCATGACCATTTCAGAAGACACAATACGGAACACGTCTTCCTCTGGCAATTCATGATAGAGTTTACTAAGAGCCCGAATGGTAAAATATCCAGTAACAATATCCATGTTACCTACCTGCTCAGACGATTTTCCTGAGAATTCATTGATAAAATCCCATACGGTAACGATATTGAATCCTGAATCAGGGTATCTGTTCGTCTTGTTATCTATAAGCATACGCGTATCAATACACGAAACTCCCAGCGCAGTGTCTCGACAGGCGACCAAACCTTTTGTTACACTACGAAGGGAGTTCTATTATTTTTTATTTTGCCTTTCGGCTTTTGGTGGTCTTTATCGAGAATATCCATTCGTCTCTTCCTAAGAGATGGATATCTAAGCACAAAGGTACTAATTTTTAGCAAAAAAGAGTCTTTTTGTGCATAAAATGTGAACTATTCGCCTACATTTTTTGCTAATGTTTAGCAAATTGAATTCATAATGACGCCCAAGATGCGGATAATAAGTCGATTTTATAGTCTTTACGTCTCTTAGGAAGAGAATGAGATTTTTGCTAAACATATCCTTGTTTACAACAATTCGAGTATCATTTTATTGGCTTGGTCAACAACAGATGTTTCCAGCGATGCAAGATAAATCTGTGTCGTTGCTTCGCAATCATGGCCCATTCCTTCACTGATCACAGACAAAGGGATGTTCTTTGCCTTGGCTGCACTTGCCCATGAGTGACGTGCCACGTACATGGTCAATGGTCGTTGAAGTTTTAATATATCAGAGAGGTCTTTCAAATGGTAGTTGACTAGATGAAGGGCATTGTCATATTGTTTTCGCTCATTGCCTTGTCTCCTAATGATTGGGAGAAGATAGTCGGTCTCGTTTTTGGGGTATTTGGCAATGATTTCCGTCATGCATTTCTCCCATCTGATGGTGAGCTCTTGTCCTGTTTTTCTTCTCCGATAGGTAAGAATGCCATTCTTTAAGTTTGACTTTTTGAGGTAGGCCATATCTATGAAGGACATTCCTCTTGTGCAGAAACTGAACAAGAACATATCACGGGCAAAGTCCAATGATGGTTTTAACGATAAGTCCAGTTTCTTCAGAACCCTGATCTCTTTGATGGGGATGGCTCGTTTCATGGTCTTCTCGATTCCGGTATAGACGTGACGGAAGGGGTTGTTCTGTGGGGTGAGTTCTTTCTCTATAGCACGATTATAGACTGCACGAAGGATGCGCATATAGAAGGATATGGTGTTCATACGTACTCCTCTTGCTTTTAGATGTGCTTCGTAAAGGAGCATGAGGTCTGAGGTGATGCCGTCAAGGGGTATGTCTTGTTCTTTACGGAATACCATGAAACTCTTGAGTGTGGCGGTATAGGTTTCGGATGTACGTATCTTTCCCAATTGTTTTAATTGGGCGATGACATCATGCATGAAGGAGAAAAGGGATGTTTCCTTGGTCATCCGGTGGAATGTGGTTATTACATCATTCGTTGTGAATCGGTGGTTGTTGGTTTCTAGTTGCTTGATGGCTCTTTTCAAACGAGCGGTGTCCCATTCTAAATGTTCTTTGATACTGCATAGTATATTGGAGCGATTGCCTTCTGTAATGATGCTTTCTGATTCTGCGTCCCATTCATGTGCATATATTTTGTAGTCTGTATTTAACTGACGAACTACGCGGTTATGAATAATCTGGATGTAGATACATCCTTCTTTGCCTTCGATTATAGAAGGTCTAAACTTTATTTTTATAGATGTCATAGCATGAAATTTTTGTTATACTCGAATTGTTATAACATAACAAAATTGGTGATAAAATGTGGGTGTGTTGTTGTGAAAATGTAGTTTCGTTTGGTGCGCGACGGCCGTGGTATACGTGTGCGACGGCCGTCGCACAGTTGTGTCACGGCCGACGTACAGTTGTACCACGGCCGTGGTACATGTAATAAACCAACGAGTTTATCACAATGTTATTGGTCCCGTGCAGTTACATTTCTGAGAAAAATACCGATAAAGATTAGGCTTTCTGATATTTCTTTGTACCTTTGTAGTATAAATACGGAATCCTTACGTTATATTTATGGAAAGGATAATAAAATGGAAATAGAAATACGAGAAATTAAAAATTCTGAAGGAAAAGGTGAAAACAGAAAGTTTGTTTGTGTCCGTAATCAGCATGCTAATACAGAAAAGGAATTAGTAGAGGAAATCTCAAGGAGTTGTACGCTGACACGAGGCGATATCATGGCTACTTATTGTGCTACATCTGATGTCGGCGCTGAAATGTTGGGAGAGAATGGGTGCTTCTATCTGCCGGAAATCGGACATTTTAAGGTTTCCCTGAAAAATGATTTGCCTGAAGGTTCTTCTGTGGAAGATGCTAAAGCTCCTCATTTTAGTGTTCGTAATATCTCGTTCCGTCCTGATAAGAGCTTCTTGCAGAAGGTCGCACAAAAGGCTAAGTTTAGTAAGTCAAGATATTCTTCACTTTCCCAATCCTATACGGAGAAGGAAATGCTCGATATCGTCAAACAAGAAGTAGATAAGAATAGTTATGTGAATACGCGTATACTCCATCTGGAATATGGACTGAGTAATTATATGGCTCGTAAATGGTTGACTTATTTCGTAGAGAAGGGTATCTTGAATAAGACGGGTGTGCAACGTTCGCCAATATATGTGTTGGCAAAATGATGATGGAATAAACATTTTATGTATCTTTGCACATAAATGTAAACTCTAGCGTATGAAAAAGATACTGATGGCGGAGGATGAGGAGAATATCTCTGACTTCGTGAGCCGTGGACTCCGGAATTTCAATTATGAGGTGACGGTGGCGGCTGATGGTGATGAGGCTTGGAGGCTCCTGGAAAAGGAAAATAATTTTGATTTGGTGATGCTCGATATCCGTATGCCGGGATTGTCGGGACTCGAGGTGTGCCGGCGTATTCGGGATGCCTTCGGGTATCGTACGCCTGTGCTCATGCTTACGGCTCTCGGAACGACGAATGATATCGTGGACGGTTTACATGCCGGAGCGGATGACTATATCGTGAAGCCTTTCATGTTTATGGAACTCATGGCTCGCATCGAGGCGTTGCTCCGTAGGTCGGGAGCTAATACGGAGCGTGTGATGACTTGTGGTGACCTGAAGCTGGATATTGCTTCGCATCAGGCATTGCGTGGTGATCGGACGATAGATTTGAGTATCAAGGAGTTGCGCCTTTTGCAATATATGATGGAGCATGAAGGTGAGGAATTGTCACGTAGGCAGTTGCTGAAGGATGTATGGGATAAGGATTTTGATACCAATACGAATGTCGTGGATGTGTATGTACGTTATCTCAGACAAAAAATAGATGCTGACTTTGATGCCAAATTGATTCATACGGTCGTGGGAACGGGTTATTGTTTTAGGAAAAATGAAAATAGCTAATAAGATTTCTTTTATCTATTCGGGAATCACGATAGGACTGGTATTGATATCAGCCTTTGTGTTCTATTTCTGTGCCTCGAACAATACGAAGAGTATCTACTTCGACTATCTTGAAGAGAAGGCACATGCTGTGGCCGAGGAGAAATTCTCACAGGATGAATTGGATGTGGTGAGATATCAAAATGTGGTGTTACGGCGCAAACGTTCTATTCCTACATCGAAAGAGCTCTTTATCAATCTCTCTGATCTGTTTCGCGCTAAGGCGCAGTTGCGTAAGTATCTTAACGAAAAGGAAATCAAACGGTTGCTGGATAATGAGACCGTGGACTTTGAAACTCCTGAAGGGGTGGGCACAAGTTTCGTGTATTATGATAATACCGGAACTTTTGCTGTCATCGTATTGAGTCGAAATCCTTTTATTGATGATATCAACGAAATGCTTGTATGGGGGCTGTTGGTACTCATCGTGGTTTCTGCTTTCGTGCTCTTTCTGATCAGTAGACTTTATGCTTCGCGTGTACTCAATAGAATCGATCAGGACTATCAGACGGAAAAGATGTTTGTGAACAATGCTTCGCATGAAATCAATAATCCGTTGACGGCAATACAAGGGGAATGTGAGGTGGCCTTGATGAAGGATTATCAGCCTGAGGAGTATAAGGGTATGTTGCAACGTATCGCCCAGGAAACGCAACGTATTATCGTCATCATGAAGGAGTTGTTGCAGTTCTCGCATGCTCGGAATGGTAGGTTTGACGACTCGGATTGGCAACAGGTGAGTATGGCATCGGTAGTGGAAAGGGAATGTAAAGGTAAGGTGCAACTCCGAGTGATAGAAGATTTTACCATCAAGGTTGATGTGGGATTGCTTTGCATCGCGATACATAATCTTGTGAGCAATGCCGTAAAATATTCGTTAGGTCATACTGTCGTCGTCTCTATAAATAATAAGGTGCTCATGGTAGAGGATCGGGGTATTGGTATACCGGAGGCTGATCAGGAGCATATCTTCGAACCTTTCTATCGGGCTTCGAATACGGGCGAGGTGTCCGGAAAAGGTATCGGACTGGCCTTAGCGAAAAGTATCTTCGAGAGATTTGGTGCGAAGATCTCAGTAAGTTCGACCGAAGGAAAGGGAACGGTGTTCTGTGTGGAATTCTGAAGTGAGAAATAATATTTTTTAAACCTTTAATGAGAGTTTTCTAATCTGTTTTCATACTTTACTTCTTTTTAAAGATATACTTTTGCCCCAGTTTTAAAAAGGTAATATATGAAAAGGAACTTTTGGATTTATCTTGTGCTCTTCATGGGAATGATGTGCGCATGTAAGTCGGAGAAAGCTGGCAATGGTGAGCAAGTGGAATATACCGTTACAAATGCTGAGGTAACAACAGTTTCGTTACCTCAGACGTATGTAGCAAATATTCAGTCGCAACGGAATATTGAGATTCGAAGTCAGCAGGATGGTGTCTTGCAGGCGGTATATGTTGAAGAAGGTGAACGTGTGAAAGCTGGACAACCTCTCTTCAAAATTGCTGTCGTCGGGGCGAACGAAGAGGTGGCGAAGGCTCGCGCAGACGTGGAACAGGCACATATCGAACTGCAGAATGTGTCGAAACTGACGGTCAACAAGATTGTTTCGCGTAATGCGCAACGGATGGCGCAGGCTAAATATCAGTCGGCTGTGGCGGATTATCGTTTGGCGCAGACGCGTAGAAGGTTGTCTCTGATACGTGCTCCGTTCTCGGGAATAATCGGTAGGATTCCTAATAAGATAGGTAGTTTGCTGCATGATGGTGACTTACTGACAAGTTTGTCGGATAATGATAAGATGTATGCTTATTTTAATGTGTCGGAACCTGAATATCTGGATTATCAGATGCATCCGGAGAAATATCGTAATCTGAAACTTACGTTGGTATTGGCGAACGGGGAGGATTTCCCGGCAAAGGGATATATCCGTAATATTGACGGCGAATTTGATCATACGACGGGTAATATATCGTTTCGTGCGGAGTTTCCGAATGTCCGTCAGATTCTGCGAAATGGGGAAACGGGTAACATCCGTATAGAGAAGCCGATGCCTAACGCGATGATCATTCCGCAACAGGCTGTGTATGAACTTCAAGATAAGAAGTATGTCTTTGTGGTTGATGCTGCCGGTATATTGCATTCGCGTGAGATTCAGATCGCTGCCGAGAAGAGAGGTATATATATCCTGAAGGGTGGTCTCTCTGCGACAGACCGATTCCTTGTGGATGGTATACAGAAGGTGAAAGATGACCAAAAAGTAAAAGTACGATTCAAAGATGCACGTGAGGTGCTGAAATCTTTCCAATTAACAGCAGACTAATATGTTCAAGATATTTATCCGTCGACCGGTGTTGGCAATTGTCGTATCACTGGTCATTGTCTTTATTGGTATCATTTCATTGTTTAACCTGCCGGTTACGCAGTATCCTTCCATCTCGCCTCCTAAGGTGAATGTCACTGCCAGTTATCCGGGAGCTAATAATGAACTGACGATCAAGTCGGTGGTGATCCCGCTGGAACAGGCGCTGAATGGTGTGCCGGGGATGAAGTATATTGAGAGTAATGCCGGTAATGATGGTGAGGCTGAAATCAACGTGGTGTTTAAACTCGGTACTGACCCGAATGTGGATGCGATCAATGTGCAGAATCGTGTGTCGGCGGCTACGAATAAGTTGCCTCCTGAGGTTATCAAGGAGGGTGTGAGAATTTCGCGTGAGGAACCTAATATCTTGATGTATATCAACTTGTACAGTGATGATCCGAAAGCTGATCAGGAATTCCTCTTCAACTATTTCGATATTAATATTTCACCGGAGTTGCAACGTGTAGACGGTGTGGGTGATCTGGATATTCTGGGTACTCGAAGTTTCGCGATGCGTGTGTGGTTGAAACCGGATAAGATGACGGCCTATGGACTGTCGGCGGATGATATCGCTGACGCGTTGGAAGATCAGAATATCGAGGTGTCGCCGGGAAGAATCGGTGAGAGTAGTGGTATGTTGCCTCAGGCTAAGGAATATGTGTTGAAATATTCGGGCAGATATACTACTCCTGAGGAGTATGGTAACATTGTGGTGAAGAGTAATGGCGATGGGCAGATGGTTCGTCTGAAGGATGTGGCCGATATTCATTTGGGTAGTGAGGTGTATGATATCTATTCTACGTTGAACGGTCGACCTTCGGCTGCCGTTACCTTGAAACAGGCTTATGGCAGTAATGCGCGTGATGTGATCACTCAGGTGAAGAAGACCATGAAGCGCCTCAAGAAGGATATGCCGAAGGGTATGCATTATGAGATCAGCTATGATATCAGCAGATTCTTGAATGCGTCTATCAGTAAGGTCGTACATACGTTGTTTGAGGCATTTCTCTTGGTTGCGATTGTCGTGTTCGTATTCTTGGGTGACTGGCGATCTTCTCTGATTCCGGTGTTGGCAGTACCGGTATCTTTGTTGGGAAGTTTTGCGGTGATGCTCTTCTTCAATATCACGCTCAATATGATATCGCTCTTTGCCCTCGTGATGGCTATCGGTATCGTGGTGGATGATGCGATTGTGGTGATAGAGGCCGTGAACGTAAAGATCGCGCGCGAACATTTGGCTCCGCTCGAGGCGACACAGGAGGCTATGAAAGAAATCAGTGGTGCTATCATCGCGATATCACTGGTGATGGCTTCGGTGTTTATCCCTGTGGCTTTCATGGGTGGTCCTGAGGGTATGTTCTATCGTCAGTTCTCTATCGTGATGGCATCGAGTATCTTGTTGTCGGGATTTGTGGCATTGACATTGACTCCTGCTTTGTGTGCGCTCATCCTTACCAAGGAACAGGAGCGCCATATCCAGAAGGGAGTTGTCGGTAGATTCTTGGCTAAATTCAATCGTGGCTTCAACAAGGGGAGCAACAAGTATCAGTCGCTGTTGCAACATACCATCAAGCATAAGGCGTGGACGATAACGGCGATACTTGCCTTTTGTGTATTGGCTTTGTTGATCAGTAAGAATCTGCCTTCCGGATTTATCCCGCAGGAGGATCAGGGTATGATCTATGCTGAAATACAGACTCCACCGGGGTCTACGATAGAACGTACCAATCAGGTGGCTTTGCAGGTGATGAGAATAGCGGAACGTGAAGAGGGGGTGGAGAGTGTCTCTTCTCTGGCTGGTTTCGAAATTCTTTCGGAAGGTACGAGTGCTAACACGGGTAGTTGTCTGATCAACTTGAGAGATTGGAAAGACAGAAAGCGTACGGCCAAGGAGATTATCGATGACTTGGAGGAGAAGTGTAAGCAGATTACACAGGCTGATATCAACTTCTTTGAACCGCCTTCGATACCTGGATATGGTTCTACCAGTGGCTTTGAACTTCGACTGCTCGATAAGGCGGGAAAGAATGATTATCATGAGATGGAACGTGTGAGCAAGCAGTTTGTTGATGCTGTGAACAAGCGCCCGGAGATTGGTCGTGCCTTCTCGTTCTATTCGGCTAGTTATCCTCAGTATCTGTTGAAGATGGATGATGACATGGCTTTGCAGAAGGGAGTGGCTCCTGGTAAGGCGCTGAACAATCTGGCTACACTCGTTGGTTCTGATTATGAAACCGGTTTTATCCGATTCGGTAAACCTTATAAGGTGTTGGTTCAGGCGGCTCCACAGTATCGTGCTTTCCCTGAGGATTTGCTGAGGTTGAATGCGAAGAATGATCAGGGTGAGATGGTGCCTTATGCTGACTTCATGAGTTTGCAGAAAACTTATGGTATGAGTGAGATTACGCGTCATAATCTTTATAATTCTGCTGAGGTGACGGGTCTGCCGGCTTCGGGGTATTCGAGTGGTCAGGCTATCAAGGCCATCGATGAGGTGGCTGCGCAGACGTTGCCTCGTGGGTATGATTATGATTGGGCCGGTATATCGAAGGATGAGGTTGACCAGGGAAATACGGCAATCATCATCTTCATCATCTGTCTGGGATTTGTCTATCTGATCTTGGCGGGTCAATATGAGAATTTCATTCTTCCTTTGCCGATCATCACGTGTCTGCCTGCCGGAATCTTCGGTGCGTTCCTCTTCTTGAAGGTCTGTGGACTGGAGGATAATATCTATGCGCAGATCGCGTTGGTGATGCTGATCGGTCTGTTGGGAAAGAATGCTGTGCTGATGGTGGAATATGCGGTACAGCGTAAGAATATGGGAAAGAGTATCCGTGAGGCTGCTGTCGAAGGTGCTGTGGCACGTTTCCGTCCGATCTTGATGACGAGTATCGCCTTTGTGGTCGGTCTGTTGCCTCTTGTCTTTACTTCGGGTGCCGGTGCGGTAGGTAATCATACCATTGGTACTGCTGCAATCGGTGGTATGCTTGTGGGTACTTTGTGTGGACTCGTCCTCATCCCTAGCTTATATGATATCTTTGCCAATCTAACGGATAAGATCGTACATTATCAGCGCGAAAAACCGTTGAGTGAACATAAGGATAAAAGCTACAATCATAAAAGGGTTAATCATGAAGTGTAGAGTATATATATTAATGTGTCTTGCTTGTCTGTCGATGGGGGCTTGCAAGACGCCTCAAGGTGTTGCAACTCAGTCTGTGGCTCAAACTACATTGCCATTGTCGACAAATGATAGTTTGCGACAGACGGTGCAACTGCCGTGGCGGGAGTTCTTCAAGGATGCTGACTTGGCGTGTCTTATCGATACTGCTCTGAAGAATAATCAGGATCTGAAAATCACGGTTCAGGAGCTGGCTGTCGCACGTAGTGGAATTCTTTTTCAACAGGGGCAGTTGTTGCCTTCGGTATCGGCTGGCATGAGCATCGGGGCCAATAAGGTTGGACGGTATACGAGTGAAGGTGCCGGCAATGTGGGAACGATGCTTACGGACAAGCATGTGATACCGGATGTTATGACGGATTTCCATCCTGGTGTGCAGTTGGATTGGGATGTCGATATTTGGTCGAAGTTGAGTGCTCAGAAAAAGTCGGCAGTGGAGAACTATCTGGCGACGGAGGAGGGCAGAAGGATGGTCACGGCGCAACTCATTGCTGATGTTGCGGAGAATTATTATCAGTTGCTTGCCCTTGACAATAAACTGGATTTGATTCATCGCTACATCGCATTACAGAAGAAGGCTGTTGCGGTGGCTCAGATTCAGAAGGAGGCTGATGCGGATACGCAGTTGGCTGTGGAGAAGTTTAAGGCTGAACTGGCGAAGGCTTCGTCGAACGAGTTTTCTTTGAGACAGGAGATCGTGGAACGTGAGAATGCAATCAACTTGTTGTTGGGAAGATATCCGTGTGCTGTTCATCGGGATAAGGGAAAATGGTATGGACTAAATTTGCCTCAAATCGCTAAGGTGGTTCCTGCCAAACTGCTGTTGAACCGTCCTGATGTGATGCAGGCGGAGCATCAGCTCAAGGCTACGAATTGGGATGTTGAGGCTGCTCGCAAGGAGTTTCTGCCATCGCTGAACATTTCTGCTGATCTGGGTCTCGATGCTTTCAATCCGAAGTATCTGTTGGACTTGCCGAAGTCTTTGGCTTTTGGTATCGTGGGGGGATTGACGGCTCCCTTGATCAATAAGAAGGCGATAGAGGCAAACTATCTGAAAGCCACGGCCTTGCAGTTGGAGGCTCTTTATAATTATGATAAGACGTTGCTTTCGGCGTATTCTCAGACGTGTACGCAACTTGCGAAGATTCAGAATCTGAACAGATATTTCAGTCTGAAGGAGGATGAGTGTACTACATTGCAGAAGTCTGTGGAGGTGGCCCGACAGTTGTATATGAATAATCGGGCTACCTATCTTGACGTTCTGGATAGTGAGCGTGATGCTCTTGATGCTCAAATGGATTTGATAGATACTCGTTTGAGTCAGTTGTCTACTTTGGTAGAGATTTATAAGGGACTCATGTAGTCTTTTCTTCTTTTGTGGTGAGGATGATTGCCGTGATTGTCGCGGCAATTCCGAACCCGATAAAGATGAACATGGGATGGGTGTAGTCGACAGTGCCCGAAGTGGATGTGTTTCTGTCGATGACGTCGCCTACCCAGATCGGAACTAGCATCAAACCTAGATTCTGAATGTAATAGATGATGCTATAGGCTGTACCTAACTGTTTGAGTGGGATGAGCTTGGGTATACTTGGCCATAATGCTGAGGGTACGAGTGAAAACGCTATACCTATCATGAGCATGATGAGGGTTGATATCCATGTGGCGTTTAGGGTTGGAAGGGTGAGCATGATATGTCCTAATGTCAGGATGCCACATCCTATTGCCATTAGGATTCCTCCTTTGCCACTTTTATCAAAGATGGTTCCGAAAAGTGGGGTCAGTATAATGGTTCCGTAGGGGATGATGGATACTACCCATCCGGCGGTGACACTGTTGATGGCATATTTGTTAACTAGTATGTCGGTAGCAAACTTCATGAAGGGACGGATGCTACTGTAGAAAAATACACAGATTAGGGCTATAAGCCAAAAACCTGGATTGCGCAGTACGGCGAGAATGTCGTGGAGGTGGAATCCTTCTTCTTGGTCGGCCTTTGTTTCCTTTTGACTGTTATCGTCGAAATTCTCGTCCATGATGCAATAGACGATGAAGAGGAATAAACCGATGGCAAGGATAGCGGAACCGGCAAGTATTGGGGCTGATATCCCAAAATGCTGGGCGATGATAGGGGATATGCTGATGGCACTGGCTGTTCCTAAGCGGGCCAATGCTACCTGTACGCCCATGGCAGATGCTAGTTCGTGACCGGTAAACCATTTGGTGACAATCTTGGAGATGGTGATACCTGTGATGTCGCATCCCATGCCGAAGAGACCGAAACCGAGGGCTGCTAGAAGTACTTGGGTTTTGACATGTTCGGGAATTAAACCAAACATGGTAAACCATACATTGACTTTTACGAGCGGTGAAATCATGGTGATTGCGAGGTAGTTGATGATGCTTCCGAGAAACATACATCCGGTGGCGAGTAATCCGGTGAGTCGAATACCGAATTTATCGAGGATGATTCCTCCGAAAAATAACATCAACAAGAAAATGTTCAAGATGGAATAACTTCCTGCATAGAATCCATATTCTGTTGCAGTCCATGCCATACCTCCTTCTGAAAGAGGGGCTTTGAGTTGTGTGGCAAGGGGGGATACGATGTCCCAAAAGATGTATCCCATCATCATGATGATGGCCACGAGAAAAAGAACTGTCCAGCGACGCATAGTTGAGAATACAAAAAAGACAGATGCTCCTATTGTAAGCATCTGCCTTTGATATGATAATATGTATTAATCTTTAATGTTTGGTTCTTCAAGACCGAGATGCTTCTTGCTGTCAACCACCTTGAGGTATAGACCGATGATGAATGCTGCAATACCAAGACTTGCTAGCATGATCAGTGGCCATGTATAGTTGAGTTGGGTCGGGTCGGTAACACCAACATTGGTCTTATCGAGAACTTTACCAATGAGTAGTGGGAACAACCACAAACCGATGTTCTGAATCCAGAAAATCAGTGCGTATGCTGATCCGATGATCTTGGCATCTACCAACTTTGGTACTGATGGCCAAAGGGCTGCCGGAACCAGTGAGAATGATGCTCCTAATACTAGAATTGTGACATAGGCTACGATGACGCCACCAACTTGATTGCCTTTGAACTCTGGGAGAATGTAGGCAAAGGTGAGGTGACAGAAGATGAGTAGCAAGGATCCTAGGATAAGCATTGATGCTGCTTTACCTTTGTGGTCGACATAGTTGCCGAGAATTGGTGTGATTCCTACTGCGAGGAGTGGGAACACGGCGAAGATACTCTCTGCTGACTGGCGCATGTAACCCATATAGCAATAGCATACAAGAGCTGCAATAGATAATACCATGAGGACGGTCTTCATCACTTTATTCTTCTGGAAGTTGCTTGCGAAAGCACCTGCTGCGACAACGAGCATGATGACATACTGGATGATGGTAACAGAACTTGATGCCCAGAAACTATCTGCAGGAACTTCTGTGAATGAGAGGTTGCACTGGAGCATGTTTACTGCATATTTCTGGAATGGGAAGATGGCACTGTAATAGAGTACACAGAGTAAACTAACCAACCAGAATCCTTGTGATGAGAGAATCTGTCCGAGATCGCTGATCTTAAATGGGTCGTCTTTCTCTTCTGCTTCACCGGTCTGTGCGTCGAGCTTCTTATCCATGAAGAAGTATACAACGAGCATTATGAGGGCGATGCAGAGTAGGACTACACCGAATGCTACTGAACGACTTACGTTGATAGTACCGCCGAGCTTAGCAAAGAATGGTGAGAATATCATACAGGTGGCAACGCCTAATCGTGCTAATGCCATCTCTGAACCCATTGCTAATGCCATCTCACGGCCTTTGAACCATTTCACAATACCACGAGATACGGTGATACCGCCCATCTCGGTACCGCAACCGAAGATCATGAATCCAATGGCTGCAAACTTGGCTGATGCTGGCATTCCATCGTAGAATGGTGATACACCTAACTCGTCGAAGCCTGGAATGTAGTTCAGGTTGTTGGTGAACCATCTTGCAAGTGCACTGCTAGCAAAGGACTCGCTGATGGCATAGTATTCGATGCATGCGCCTACGAGCATTACGGCTCCTGAAAGAAGTGCTGTGAAGCGTACGCCCATCTTGTCGAGGATGATACCTGCGAAGATCAGGAAGAATACAAATACGTTGAGGAAGGTTTCGGCTCCTTGCATGGTTCCGAAAGCTGTTGAGTCCCAGCCTCGCTCTGATAGCATCAGGTCTTTAATAGGTGATAGGATGTCTACGAAAATGTAGGCACAGAACATGGCAAGTGCCAAGAGCAAGAGGGCTGTCCAACGAAGGGCTGCTGAGTCTCGCAATGTCTTTTTAATTTCTTCTGTCATTTTATTTTCTTTTTTATTAAGTCATTTGGTAGTCATAGTTTGATGATTGGACTTGCTCTTGTGTTTATTTCTTGAGCCAGCGATCAAGCCAGTTGAAGAAGGTGCGTTGCCAGAGTATACCATTCTGTGGTTTCAGTACCCAGTGGTTCTCATCAGGGAAGATAAGTAACTCTGCCGGAATACCGCGCATGCGTGCTGCATTGAAAGCGCCCATGCCTTGGTTGGCATTGATACGATAATCTTTTTCGCCATGGATGCAGAGGATAGGGGTGTCCCATTCTCCTACAGAAAGGTGTGGACTATTTGCATAGGTCTTCTTCGCTGCTGCTGTCTGATCCTTGTTCCAGTATGCATCATCATATTCCCAATTTGAGAACCATGCTTCTTCTGTGTCGGTGTACATGCTCTCTAGGTTGAATGCTCCGTCGTGAGCGATGAAGGCTTTGAAACGCTTGTTGTGATGACCTGCAAGATAGTATACTGAGAAACCTCCGAAACTGGCACCTACACATCCTAGACGGTCTTTGTCTACATATGGCAGGTTCTCGGTAGCGTCATCGATAGCACTGAGATAGTCTTTCATACATTGACCGGTCCAATCGCTTGAGATTTCTTCGTTCCATTCACTTCCGAAACCAGGAAGACCACGGCGGTTAGGTGCTACAATGATATAGCCATGTGCTGCCATGATGTAAAAATTCCAACGGTAGCTCCAGAACTGTGATACCGGACTCTGTGGACCTCCTTCGCAATAGAGTAGGGTCGGATATTTCTTGTTTGCATTGAAATGAGGTGGGAGGATTACCCATACTAACATTTCTTTGCCATCGGTTGTCTTCACCCAGCGCTGTGTTAGTGTTGGCTTAGCTAGCTGATTGAGGATTTCTTTATTCTCGTTGGTGATCTGTTCTACTTTACTCTTCTTCTCTGTCTTGTTGATAGTGAGTACGTAAAGGTCTTCTGGCTGAAGCATGGAATGACGAGAAACTAATAGCTTCTTGGTGTCTGGTAGGGTCTGTACACTTCCGAAATCGTACCAGCCATCGCTCAACTGTTTTACGGTTCCATTGAGTGAAACTTGATAAACGTTTACGCAGGCATGCCAGCAGCCGAGGAAGTATATGCTCTTGCTGTCGTTAGACCATGTGTATTCGTCGACATTGCTGTCGAAATTGTTCTTGTTGACAAGGTATGTCTTCTTACCTGTGGCAATCTCGTAGAGACAGAGACGGTTGAGGTCGCTCTCGTAACCGTCGTGTTCCATACTTTGCCATGCGATATACTTGCCATCTGGAGAGAACTTTGGATTTACATCGTAGCCGACATTGAAGTCGCCGTTCTGATGGTTGACGGATTGCTCTCGCATACTCTTGGTTGCGTCTATCGCTGGTTCCTTGTAGTCAACAGGTTTACAGAGGTTCTTTGTGGTCTTCGTTGCAATATCGTAGAGGTAGATATCTGCATCGGTAGAAATGGCATATTGTACGCCTTCCTTCTTGCGACAGGTGTAGGCGATTTGCTTGGAGTCATTGCTCCAGGCAATCTGTTCGATGCCACCAAATGGGGCTAACGGACTCTCGTAAGGTTCTCCTTCAAGGATATCTGTTGCGTCGCCGATACCATTTGCTGTGACATTGGCTACGAAAGGATGGGCGATGCTTTCTACATAGTGGTCCCAGTGACGGTAGTTCATATCGGTTGCCAATCGACCGGTAGCCAATGGTAGGTCGTCCGGATTCTTCTTGATCGTTCCATGATATGGAATGCTCTTGATGTATACTACTTTAGTACCATCTGGGGAGAAACGGAATCCTTCTACGCTGCCTTCTGTCTTAGAGAGTTGTTTGCGATCAGTGCCGTCTGGGTTCATACTCCAGATTTCTCCTTCGCGGATAAAGGCTATCTTCTTACCGCCTTCTATCCAAGCTGCATCGCTTTCGCTCTTGGCGTCGGTAGTGAGCTGGTGCTTGTTCTTACCATTGATATCCTGGATATATAGGATCGTATGGCTCTTGTTTTCCTTAACGCTATAATAACTTACCTGATAAACAACTTGTTTGACATCTGGAGATGCTGCCGAACCACTGAGGCGTCCCATGGCCCAAAGGGCTTCCGGTGTCATCAGGTCACTGCTCAGTTGAATATTATTCTTCTGAATCATAGTTTGTGCTTGTGCAAAACTGCCGCTCATAGTTAGAGCGGCAGCTGCAATGATCAATGATTTAATCATATGTGTCTTATTTTCCTAGTTGACTCTTTTTACGCTCGAGTTCTTCTCTTTGTCTGCGAATCTTCTCTTGCTCGCGCTGCTGATACTCTTGCATAGCTTGCATGCGGGCTGCAAGACCGCTCATCTTCTTAGGATTGTTCTTGTTCTCCTGATAGCGTGCTTCAAGAATTGCTAACAGCTTCTCTTCGTTTGTTGTCTTGCGTAGGGTATACATGATAGCTGCGCTGAAGAACAAACTGACGAAATAGTAGAAGTTAAGTCCTGCACTATAGTCGTTGAACATGAAGAAGAACATTAATGGCATGAGATACATCATCCATGACATCATCTTCATCTGATCTGCTTGCTGACCTACCATCTGGTCTTTCTGCTGTTGCATTGTAAACCAGCTGTATAGAATCTGGGCTCCGCAGAACAATACACAGGTAAGACTCAGGTGGTCACCAATGAGCCAGATGTTTGTTCCCCATTCTATAATTGGATCGAATGTACTCAAGTCGTTGATCCAAAGGAAACTCTGACCACGAAGTTGAATAGCGTTTGGTACGAAGTTGAACATGGCAATCCAGATAGGCATCTGGATAAGCATAGGAAGACAGCCGCTCAATGGACTTACTCCATACTTTGCATATTCTGCCATCATGGCCTGTTGCTTTTGCATCTGATCCTCTGGTTTGTCGTATTGCTTGGTAGCGGCATCCAATTTTGGTTTGAGCACACGCATCTTTGCAGAACTCATGTAGCTCTTCTTGACCATTGGATAGGTGATGACCTTGAGCAATAGTGTGATGAGAATCAATACAATGCCCATAGGGAACAGTTTGCTCAACCAGTCGAATACGTATAGTGTGAACCAACGGTTGATGATACGGAACAATGGCCATCCTAGATATACAAGGCGCTGCATCTCTAGGTCTTTACCGAATGTACTTTCCTTCTCTACGCTCTGGAGAAGACGGAAGTCGTTTGGACCATAGTAGAATTCAAATTCTGAAGGTGTCTTACCGGTAGGGTCGAAGAATGTCTTCATCTTTGCCTGGTATTGCTTCAGGTAGTTTGAACCTTTCTGCTGAGGGATGCTGGTCATCAACGCTCCTTTCTGGAAATCATTCTTCGCAATCATTACTGCTGAGAAGAATTGATTCTTGAATGCTACCCAATCGGTAGTTTCATCGATAGGTTCGTCGATCTTTTCCTTAGTTTCGTTCAAGTAATCCGTGCCACCTTCTGTCTCATGATAGGTGAGGGTTGCATAGCGGTTCTCGAAGGTGAATCCTCGTTCCTGTTGGCGACATTTGTCTTGCCAGTCGATATCCATAGCATTATAGCCTGGGGCGAAGAGGCCTGCCATACCGTTGGCCTGTAAAGACATATGAAGCATATAGTCTTTGCCTAGGTGGTAGGTAAGTGTGATAGATTTACCTGCGCCTGCTTCTGCTGTCATTACTACAGTTGAATCGGTAACGTTGGAAGGGGTGAAATATAGGTCGCTGGTGATGATGTTTGCTTCCTTGGCTGCCAGCATGAACTTCAGACTTTGATCCTTAGCATCAAATAAGGTGACGTCTTTGGCATCTTTGGAACCATCCTTCACATTAATATTATGACCTACATATCCTTTGATAACGGCCTTCTCTACAGTACCACCTTTGGTGTTAAGAGTTAATTCAACCTTCTTATTCTTAAGAACTACCTTTTCTGCCTTTCCATTCAAGGCTGAATAGAAAAGTGCTGTGGAGTCGGATTGAATCTTCTCCTTAGCTTCTGCTTGCTTTTTGGCTGCTGCTAACTTAGCGGCTTTCTCAGCCTGCTCTTTCTTGACTGCTGCGATAGAGTCTTGTACAAATTGTGCTCTCTGCTGTTCCTCTGAAGGCTGAGACCACCAACTGAAACCAATCAGTAAGGCTGCTATCAGTACAAAGCCAATGATATTATTCTTATCCATTATTTTTTACGGTTTTCAATTGCTGTTTTAACGAAATCAACAAACAGTGGATGTGGTTTCAATACTGTACTCTGGTATTCTGGATGATACTGAGTACCAATGTACCATTTTAATCCTGGAATCTCAACGATTTCAACCAAATCGCTTTCCGGATTGCGGCCAACACACTTCATGCCGTTCTTTTCGTATTCTTTCTCGTAGTCATTATTAAATTCATAGCGATGACGATGACGCTCCTGAATATGCTCTTGCTTGTAGATGTCGAGGACACGACTTCCTTGACGAAGAACGCACTCGTAAGCTCCTAAACGCATGGTTCCACCCATGTTGCTGATGTTCTTCTGCTCTTCCATAATGTCGATAACATTATGTGGTGTCTTCTCGTCCATCTCGCGACTGTTGGCGTCGGTATATCCTAATACGTTGCGTGCAAACTCGATAACCATCATCTGCATACCTAAGCAGATACCAAATGTTGGAATGTCGTTGATACGGGTGTAGTGGGCTGCGACAATCTTTCCTTCAATACCGCGCTGACCGAATCCCGGGCAGATCATGATACCGTCCTGACCTGCTAACTTCTCTGCAACATTATCTTCGGTAATCTCTTCTGAGTTGATGAAGGTGATCTTTACTTTATGGTCATTGTAGGTGCCGGCGTGAGAAAGACTTTCTCGAATACTCTTGTAGGCATCCTGAAGGTCGTATTTACCAACGAGACCGATGTTGACAACTTCTGTGGCCTTCTTGCGACGCTCGAGGAATTCTTTCCATGGACCAAGTGCCGGAGCTGGGCCAATAGGTTCACCGGTCTTACGAAGAATGGCTACGTCAAGACCTTGATTCTGCATGTTTACTGGTACTTCGTAGATGCTAGGAAGGTCCTCGCTCTGAACGACACAGTCGAAATCAACGTTACAGAATGCTGCGACTTTCTTGCGAATGCCATCGCCAAGGTGCTTCTCTGTGCGGAGAATCAAAATGTCCGGTTGGATACCGACACTTTGCAACTCCTTTACGGAATGCTGTGTAGGCTTGGTCTTTAACTCGCCTGCAGCCTTCAAATATGGAATATAAGTAAGGTGAACATTAACGGCTTTCTTTCCTAATTCCCATTTCATCTGACGGATAGCCTCTAGGAATGGAGCGCTCTCGATATCACCAATGGTACCACCGATTTCGGTGATAACATAATCATAATGATACTTCTGACCGAGAAGTTTGATATTACGCTTAATCTCATCTGTGATGTGAGGAACAACCTGGATGGTCTTTCCCAAATAATCACCGCGGCGCTCTTTGTCTATAACCGACTTGTAGATACGTCCGGTTGTCATAGAGTTGGCTTTAGTGGTTTGGATACCTGTGAATCGCTCGTAGTGTCCGAGGTCAAGGTCTGTTTCCATACCATCAACTGTAACATAACATTCTCCATGCTCGTACGGATTCAGAGTGCCTGGATCAATGTTAATGTATGGATCAAACTTTTGGATAGTGATGTTGTAGCCTCTGGCCTGCAGAAGCTTGCCTATTGAAGACGATATGATACCTTTACCAAGTGAAGAAACCACACCGCCGGTGACGAAGATATATTTTGTTTCAGCCACGATAAATAAAAAATTAAATTACTTTTGTTATAACAAGTTGCAAAGATAGCATATTTTTCCTATCTTTGCAAGAAAATTTTAATTTTAATGAAACTTAGATTTACATTATTGCTAATACTAGCAACATTTACTTTACATATTAATGCACAGAAACGAACAAAATTTAGTGAACCGAATATTGTCAAAGCATATACTGATAGCTTGTCTCTTCTAAGAACGCGTATTGATACGATGGCAATGGATTCTTCGGATATTCGCTTCTCGGTGTTGTTCGAACCAATGACTTATTATTCGGAACCTGCTCGACAGATGTTGCGATTTAATAGTGGTAGGGATGCTGATTCTACCACTGTGATGCTTAATCGTACGTTGATGAATATTTATCTGAACCGTCCTGATCTGGTGAGATATACTGAGCAAACGCTTATCGCAAGAAGTAAAACTCCTGATGCTTTGAACCCTAAGGAACAGAAGTCGCATCCTGATATCATCGATATGGTGGCTCCTCGTACGCAGGATGCTGATGTGATACCGATGGATTTGTTGGTTCAGAAACCTAATTTCTGGACTATCGGGGGGGATTATTATCTGCAGTTTATGCAAAATTATGTGTCGGCAAACTGGTATAAGGGTGGTCAGAGTAATTATTCTATGCTGGGTAGTCTTACCTTGGAGGCTAACTATAATAATAAACAGAAGTTTAAATGGGATAATAAACTGGAGATGCGCTTGGGTATGCAAACGGCTTCGGGTGATAGTATTCATAAACTTACGACGACGGAGGATCTGCTCCGCTATACGGGAAAGGTTGGCTTGCAGGCATCGAAGCATTGGTATTATACTTTACAGGTGATTGCTAGTACTCAGTTTACACGTACTTATAAGAGTAATGATCCTTTTGTGTATGCTTCGTTCTTGTCGCCGTTTAAGATGAATGCTTCTCTTGGTATGGACCGCTCTGTTTCGTTGTTCAATAAGCGACTTACGGGTAATATTCACCTCGCTCCTTTTGCTTTGGATTATGTTCATGTGAATAGGCTTGAACTGGCGACGCGCAATGGTATCGATGAGGGGAAACATAATTCTTGGGACTATGGTTCGGAACTTACGGTTGACTTGTCTTGGAAGTTCTCGGATATGGTATCGCTAAAGACACGTGTCTATGGTTATACTACTTATAAGCGAACGGAAATGGAATGGGAAAATACCTTTACATTTCAGTTTAACAAGTATATTTCTTCGAAACTTTTCGTATATCCTCGATTTAATGATAAATCAACACGAGATGAGCATTATGGATATTTCCAGTTGAAAGAATATCTTAG